>Ga0160446_100168_pt1 | contig 50757 bp, 36 predicted proteins | sample HID1973I_E1MG_FD_108200 | JGI IMG/M metagenome (GOLD analysis project Ga0160446, IMG submission 108200) | Enriched mosquito-associated microbial communities from UW Madison campus, WI, USA - HID1973I_E1 MG | ecosystem: Host-associated > Arthropoda: Insects > Digestive system > Unclassified ...
CCGTCGGCATCAAGACATCCCTGGCCCGCATGCTGGAAGTCGGCCCCGCAGCAATCGCACTCCTCGTCGCAGATACCGTATTCCTCGGTGCCGTCGTCGTAACAGGTATCCATGCGATCGGGTAAGGGAAGGGGGGACGCGGCGCCCCCCAGCCTGTTTCAGACGATGCCGCCGCCGCCCGCCGTGACGCGTGGCCGCTCTTCCGCAACCTTCGCCCGATAGCCCGAGGCGCGGTAGGCCGCGACCGGGTCGATTGCCGCCCCCGCACGTGCGCGCGCCATGGCAAGGATCGGCTCGACATCGGTGCGGAAGGCCGCGCGCAACGTCGCCGCGGCCATCAGGGCGTCGTTCGCATCGCGGAAGCCGTCCAGCGCCTCGCGGTCGACCAACGAGGCCTGGATATAGGCCCGCTGGATCTCGCAGGCCGAGACGATCAGGCTTTCGATCGGGTCGGTCACGTTGTGGCTTTGGTCGATCATATGGGCGAGGTTCAGGCCGGGCGTATCCTCAAGTTCGACCAGTTCGTTGAAGACCAGGAACAGGCGGAAGGGCTCGATCGTGCCGCTGTCCAGATCGTCGTCGCCATATTTGCTGTCGTTGAAGTGGAAGCCGCCCAGCTTGCCCGCGCGGATCAGACGGGCGACGATCATCTCGAGATTCACGTTCGGCGCGTGATGGCCCAGATCGACGAGGCATTGCGCCTTGTCGCCCAGTTCCTGCGCGATCATCAGGCTGGTGCCCCAGTCCTGCACCACGGTCGAGTAGAAGGCGGGCTCATAGATCTTGTGTTCCGAGAAGATCCGCCAATCGTCTGGAAGTCCGGCATAGACCTGTTTCATCGCGTCCAGATAGCGGTCGAACTGGCGGCTGAGTGAGGTCTGTCCGGGGAAGTTCGAGCCGTCGCCGATCCAGACGGTCAGGGCCTTCGACCCGATCGCGCGCCCGATCTGGATACATTCCAGGTTATGTTCAACCGCCTGCGCGCGCGTTGCCGCATCGGTATGGCTGAGCGAGCCGAACTTGTAGCTGCGCGGTTGATCCGGTTGGTCCTGGAAGGTGTTCGAGTTCATGGCATCGAAGCCGAGACCGGTTTCCTCGGCCTTTTCCAGCAGCAATGCGGGCTCGGCCTTGTCCCAGGGAATATGCAGGCTGACCTTGGGTGTGGCGTCGGTCAATCGGTGGATGACCGCGCAATCGTCCAGCTTGTCCATGATGCCGCGCGGCTCGCCCAGACCCGGGAACCGGGCAAAGCGCGTGCCGCCAGTGCCGGTGCCCCAGCTTGGCACGGCGACGCCGAAGGCGGTGGCACGGGTGGTCAGCGCCTCGATGTCCACGCCCCGGCGCGCAAGGCGTGCGCCAAGGGCTTCGTAATCGGCCGTCAGATCGGCCTCGCGGGAGGCGTTTTCCGCCTCGATCAGGTTCTTGTCGATCATCGCGCTTACCGGGGGAAGGATTGGACGTTGCCGGCATCCACGTTCAGGATGTTGCCGGTCGACTTGGCGGAAAGGTCGCTGGCGAAGAAATAGGCGCCTTCGGCGATATCCTCGGGCAGGACCGAACGTTTCAGCATAGAGCGCTGGCGATACATCTCCTCAAGCCCCTCCTTGTCGGTCTTGTAGGTCGAGGCGCGCTGTTCCAGCCACTCACCCTCCCAGATCTTCGAGCCGCGCAGCACGGCATCGGGGTTCACGACATTGACGCGGATCTGCGCCCCGGCCCCCTCCAGCGCCAGGCAGCGCGCAAGATGGATCTCGGCCGCCTTGGCGGTGCAATAGGCGCTGGCGTTCGGGCTGGCGGCAAGGCCGTTCTTGGATGCGATGAAGATCACCGAACCGCCGATATCCTGCAGGCGGAACGCCTTGAACGCCTCGCGGCTGACAAGGAAATAGCCCGTGGACAGAATGTCCATGTTCTTGTTCCAAAGTGCCAGCGAGGTTTCCTCGACCGGGGCCGAGGAGGCGATGCCGGCGTTCGAGACAAGGATGTCGATGCCGCCAAATTCCACCGCCATTTCGGCATAGGCCGCGATGACCTGATTTTCGTCGGTCACGTTCATCTGCACCTTGCGCACCACGTCCTTGCCATGACGCGAGGCCAGCGCCCTGGATGCCTGATCCAGCGCGTCGGCGTCGATGTCGGCCAGCATCACGCAGGCGCCCTCGCGCAGGAAGCGTTCGGCCGTGGCGGCACCGATGCCGCCCGCGCCGCCGGTGACCAGCGCGACGCGCCCGGCCAGCGATTTCGCCTTGGGCATGCGCTGAAGCTTCGCTTCCTCAAGCAGCCAGTATTCGATGTCGAAGGCTTCCTGTTCGGGCAGGCCCTGATAGGTGCCGATCGCGCTGGCGCCACGCATGACGTTGATCGCGTTGACATAGAATTCGCCCGAGACGCGGGCCGTCGCCTTGTCCAGCGCAAAGGTGATCATGCCAACGCCGGGCACCAGATAGACCACGGCATTCGGATCGCGCAGCGCCGGGCTGTCGGGGCGCTTGCAGCGGTCGTAATAGGCCGCGTAATAGTCGCGATAGTCGGCGACCGCCTTCTCAAGTCCCGCGATCGTCGCGTCCAGATCGGGCGCGGCAGGGTCGAAATCGATGACCAGCGGGCGGATCTTGGTGCGCAGGAAATGGTCGGGGCACGAGGTGCCGAGCGGCGCGAGGCTGTCCAGCATCTGCGAGCCGACGAATTCCAGCACGGCCGGCTGGTCGTCGAAATGGCCGACCTTGTGCCGCTCGTTCGAGATCAGGCCGCGGATCACCGGCATCAGGCGCGCGGCAATGTCGCGGCGCTGCGCGGCGGGCAGGGCGGGGCGCTTTTCGCCGCCGAAGGCGGGCTTGCCTCCGGTCCGCGCCTGAAGCCAGGCCGCGGCCTTGTTGATGATCGCCAGCGTCGTCAGGTAGCAATCCTTGGCGTCGTCAGCCCAAGTGAACAGGCCGTGGCTTTCCAGCACGCAGCCCTTGGCCTGCGGGTTCTCGGTCGCGAATTTCTCAAGCCACAGGCCCAGTTCATAGCCGGGCTTTTTCCAGGGCAGCCATCCGATCTCATTCCCGAAGATCTCGGCCGTCAGTTCCTTCGAATTGACCGAGGCGGCGATGGCGATGATCGCGTCGGAATGGACGTGGTCGACATGCTTGCGGGGGACATAGGCATGCAGCGGCGTGTCGATGCTGGCGGCGCGCGGGTTCAGCGCGAAGGTGCAATGGGGCAGATAGCCGACCATCTCATCCTCGTGCTCGACGCCGCGATACTTGCCCTTCAGCGCGTTCAGGCGATCCATGTAAAGGGTCGAGAAGCCGTCCATCTTCATCGAGCCGATATCGCCGCCCGATCCCTTGACCCACAGCACCTCGACGGACTCACCGGTCAGTGGATCGGTTTCCATCACCTTGGCCGAAGTATTCCCGCCGCCGTAGTTCGTCACCCGCTTGTCCGAGCCGAGCAGGTTGGAGCGGTAAAGAAGCTTTTCCGACTCACTCATTCCCGCGGCGCGGGCATCTTCCCACAGGTTCTCAAGCCTATCGGCCGCAAGTGTCTCAGTCATGGAAACCTCCCTTGGCGGCGGCGATTGCCGTGCCTTCCCTTGCACCGGATACACGGGCGATCTGGCTTTGGTCAATCAATTTCAATCAAAAACGATCATTATGCAGGCGCAGAAAAAGAAAATACGATCAATAATGATTGACAGTGAGCGGTAATGATGGAAACTGATCCGCTAAGGGGAAAGGGCCGACATGCTGGAAACCGAGCGTCATCGCATCATTCTGTCGGCCGTGCAGGAACGCCCCGTGGTCACGGTATCGGACCTTTGCGCGCTGACCGGCGCATCCGAAGCGACGGTCAGGCGCGATATCGGCCAGCTGCACGTCGCCAAGAAACTGCGTCGGGTGCGGGGTGGGGCCGAGGCGATCTCGCCACCGCAATTCGTCGGGATCAATGCGCGCCCCTTTGCCGTGAACCAGACCTACCACATCGCCGAAAAACGCTCTATCGCGCAGGCGGCAGTGGATCTGTGCGAGGATGGCGACGCGATCATCGTGAACGGCGGAACGACCACCTTCCAGATGGTCCATCCACTGACGACGAAGCGGTTGCAGGTCTTTACCAACAGCTTTCCCATTGCCGAACATCTGCTGAAGCATTCCAAGAACACCGTGCTGGTTCCGGCGGGTGCAATCTATCGCGAGCAGAACATCATCCTGTCGCCCTTTGACGAAGACGGCAGCAACCATTTCTATGCCCGGCGCATGTTCATGGGCTGTCGAGGGCTTGGCCCGCTTGGCCTGATGGAGGGCGACCCGCTGCTGGTCCAGGCCGAGCAGAAGCTGATCGACCAGGCCGATGAGCTGGTGGTGCTGGCCGACAGTTCGAAATTCAACCAGCGCTCCAGCCTGCTTCTGTGTCCGCTGAGCCGGATCCACACCGTCATCACCGACGACCGGATCGAGGATCGCGCCGCGCAGATGCTGGAGGCTGCCGAAGTCCGCCTGATCGTGGCCCAGGCCACGGCGGATCGCAAGAAACGCGCGCAGGAGGAGTGACGCGCTTAACTGCTCATAGGGGAGGAACGAATGAGCATAATCGGAAAGGCCCTGACCACCGCCGCGATGGCCTGTGCCATGATGGCCGGGACCGCCCAGGCCGAGGAGATGCGCATCGCGCTGGTCGTGAAGGCGCTGGGGATCGGTTTCTTCGAAGCCGCGAACAAGGGTGCGGAAGAAGCCGCGAAGGAACTGGGTGACGTCAAAATCATCTATACCGGCCCGACCGACACCACCGCAGAAGGCCAGATCGAGGTCATCAACAGCCTGATCGCGCAAAAGGTCGATGCGATCGCAGTCTCGGCCAATGACACCGACGCGCTGGTGCCGACGCTGAAGAAGGCCATGGACCGGGGCATCACGGTCATCAGCTGGGATTCCGGCGTCGCGCCCGAGGGGCGGCAGATGCACCTGAACCCGTCCTCGTCGCCGCTGATCGGCAACATGATCATCAAGTTGGCCGCCGACAACCTGCCGGATGGCGGGGATGTCGCGGTGCTGTCGGCCACCACCACCTCGACCAACCAGAACACCTGGATCGAGGAGATGAACAAGGTCGCGGGCAACTATCCCAAGGTCAAGGTCGTGGGCACGGTCTATGGCGACGACCTGGCCGACAAGTCCTATCGCGAGGCGCAGGGCCTGATGCAGACCTATCCGGACCTCAAGGCGATCATTGCGCCCACCTCGGTCGGGATCGTCGCGGCGGCGCAGGCCGTGACCGATGCGGGCAAGATCGGGCAGGTGAACGTGACCGGCCTTGGTCTGCCGTCCGAAATGGCGGGGCATGTGAAGTCGGGCGCGTCCAAATCCTTCGCGATCTGGAACCCGATCGACCTGGGCTATTCGGCGACGATGGCCGCCTATCACCTGGCCAAGGGCGACGTGAAGGCCGAGCCGGGTGCCAAGATCTCGATCGGGCGGATGGGTGAAATCACCCTGGACGACAAGAACGAAGCCGCGATGGCCGATCCTTTCGTCTATGATTCCAGCAACATCGACCAGTTCAGCTCGATCTTCTGATCCGGCGGACGGACAGGCCCGGCGGTCGCGCCGGGCCGACACCCCAGGGATTTTTCGTCATGCAGCCCAGTCCAGGGGCCGCGGATGGTGCGGCGCCGCCCGTACTGTCGCTTCGCGGCATCGTCAAGACCTTTCCCGGCGTCCGCGCCCTTGGCGGGGTTCAGCTTGACCTGTTTCCCGGTCAGGTCACAGCCCTTGTCGGCGAGAACGGCGCCGGGAAGTCCACCATCGTCAAGATCCTGACCGGCATCTATCAGCCGGACGAGGGGCAGATCCTGGTCGACGGGGCCGAGGTGCATTTCCCCACCGCCGAAGCCGCCGGCCGCGCGGGGGTGACCGCGATCCACCAGGAAACCGTGCTGTTCGACGAACTGACTGTGGCCGAGAACATCTTCATCGGCCACGCCCCGCGCACGCGCCTTGGCCTGATAGATCGCCGCGCCATGCGGGACCGGGCCGCCGCGATCCTGCGCGGGATCGGGGCCGAGCTTGACCCCGGCGTGCGGCTGCGCGATCTCAGCATCGCGTCGCGTCACCTGGTCGCGATCGCCCGCGCGCTTTCCATCGATGCGCGTGTCGTCATCATGGACGAACCCACCGCCGCGCTGTCCCACAAGGAAATCGCCGAGCTTTACGAACTCGTCGAGAAGCTGAAGGCGCAGGGCAAGGCGATCCTGTTCATCAGCCACAAGTTCGACGAGATTTTCCGCATCGCGGACCGCTGGACCGTTTTCCGCGACGGTCAATTCGTCGGGCAGGGCCTTATCTCGGATGCGACCGAGGCCGGGCTGGTGCGCATGATGGTCGGTCGCTCGGTCGACCAGATCTTTCCCAAGCGTCCGGCCCGCATCGGTGATCCCGCGCTGACCGTCGTCGGGTATTGCCACCCGACCGAGTTCGAGGACATCAACTTCACCCTGCGCCAGGGCGAGATCCTGGGCTTCTATGGGCTTGTCGGGGCCGGGCGCAGCGAGGTGATGCAGTCCCTGTTCGGGATCACCCGACCCTCGCGCGGTGCCTGTCGGATCGGTGATGATGTGCGCGCCATCCGTTCGACCGCGCAGGCCGTCGAAGCGGGGATCGTCTATGTCCCCGAGGATCGCGGCAGGCAGGGCGCGGTCAAGGGGCTGCCGATCTATCAAAACATCACGCTGCCGTCGCTGGCGCGCACCAGCCGCGCGGGTTTCCTGCGGTTGGCGAACGAATTTGCGCTGGCCCGCGACTATACCCAGCGGCTGGACCTGCGGGCGGCCAGCCTGGATCAGGATGTCGGCCTGCTGTCGGGCGGCAACCAGCAGAAGGTGGTGATCGCGAAATGGCTGGCGACAAAGCCTCGCGTCATCATCCTGGACGAGCCGACCAAGGGCATCGACATCGGATCCAAGGCGGCCGTGCACGACTTCATGTCCGAACTGGCAGGGCAGGGTCTGGCCGTCATCATGGTCAGCAGCGAGATCCCCGAGGTTCTGGGCATGTCCGACCGCGTCATCGTCATGCGCGAAGGGCGGATTGCCGCCGAGTTCGCCGGCGACGACATGACGCCCGAAAACCTTGTCCGCGCCGCCGTCGGCATCAACGGAGCCGCCGCATGAGCATCCCGAAATCGCGCGAGGCCATCCTTGCGCTGGCCATTTTGTTTCTGCTGGGGCTGATCGCAACCCGCTTTCTGGGCTTCATCGCGCCCGCGAACCTTGCCCGTGTCCTGACCGATACCTCGCCCCTGATCCTGCTGGCGCTGGGGCAGATGGCGGTGATCCTGACGAAATGCATCGACCTGTCCGTCGCGGCCAACCTTGCCCTTTGCGGCATGATCGCGGCGCTGATGGACGGGGCGGGCGTTCCCTTGCCCCTGATCCTGCTGGTGGTCGTGGCCCTTGGGGCCGCGCTTGGCGCGGTCAATGGCGTGCTGGTCTGGAAGCTGGGGATCCCCTCGATCGTGGTGACCCTGGGGACAATGACCATCTATCGCGGCTCGATCTTCCTGCTGACCAACGGCGCCTGGATCAACGCCCACCAGATGAGCGCGGGGTTCAAGGCTTTTCCGCGCATGATCCTGGCGGGGCTGCCGGTGATGACATGGATCGCCATCGCCATCGTCGCCGGGGTCGCGGTCCTGATGAACCGCACGCCCCTTGGCCGGGCCTTTCACGCGGTCGGAGGCAATCCCCATGCGGCGGTCTATACCGGGATCTCGGTCGGACGAACGCAATTTGCGGCCTTCGTTCTGGCGGGGGCGCTGGCCGGGCTGACCGGCTATCTGTGGGTCGCGCGTTATGCGGTGGCCTATGTCGACATCGCGGGCGGGTTCGAACTGGACGTGGTCGCGGCCTGCGTCATCGGCGGGATCGCCATCGCGGGCGGCTCGGGTTCGGTCGCGGGCTGCGTCATGGGGTCGCTGTTTCTGGGGATCATCAAGAACGCGCTGCCCGTCATCGGCATCTCGCCCTTCTGGCAGATGGCGATCTCGGGCGCGGCGATCCTGATCGCCATCGCCTTCAACGCGGCCGGCCGACGCGAGCAGGGCCGCATCATCCTGAAGCAGGCGGAGCATCGGACATGACCACCGTCACCGGACGCCAGATCCCCGACCGGCTGACCACCCCGGCCGCTCGCGCCCTGAAAAGCTGGGAGGCGCTGCTGCTGGTGGTCGCTGTCGCGATATTCATCGCGAACTCGATTGCCTCGCCCTATTTCCTTGATCCCTGGAACCTCAGCGACGCCAGCTTCAACTTCACCGAAAAGGCGATGATCGCCTTTGCCATGGCGATGCTTATCATCGCGGGCGAGATCGACCTGTCGGTCGGCTCGATCATCGCGCTGGCATCGACGGTGATGGGGGCGGCAATGGCTGCGGGCGCGGGAACGCCGGTTCTGGTCTTGCTGGGGCTGGGCACGGGACTTTTGTGCGGTGCCTTCAACGGGTTGCTGGTCGCGCGCTTCGGTCTGCCCTCGATCGTCGTGACAATCGGCACGATGAGCCTGTTCCGCGGGATCTGCTATATCGTGCTGGGGGATGGTGCCTATACCGGCTATCCCGCCAGCTTCGCCTGGTTCGGCCAGGGTTATGTCTGGTGGGTCTTCACGGTCGAACTGGCGATTTTCGCGCTGGCAGCGGTCGCCTTCGGCATTTTGCTGCATCGCACGAATTTCGGCCGCATGGTCTATGCCATCGGCAACAACGCGACCGCCGCGCGGTTTTCCGGTATCCGCGTCGACAAGATCCGCTTCATTCTGTTCCTGTTGACCGGTCTGACCAGCGGGATCGCCGCGATCTGCCTGACCTCGCGCCTTGGTTCGACGCGCCCCAGCATCGCCTCGGGCTTCGAGCTTGAGGTGGTGACGATCGTCGTTCTTGGCGGGATCAGCATCCTGGGCGGCTCGGGCACGATCACCGGGGTCGTTCTGGCCGCGCTGGTGATGGGGCTGGTGACTTTCGGGCTGGGACTGCTGAACGTGCCGGGCATCGTCATGTCGATCATCGTCGGCCTGCTGCTGATCGCCGTGATCGCGCTGCCCCGGCTTTGGACCATGATGTCGAGGAAATGATGCAGAAATACGCCTTTCGGATGCAGCTCAATCCGGGGATGCAGGATGAATACCGCCGCCGCCATGACCAGATCTGGCCCGAACTGGTCGCCTTGCTGAAACAGGCGGGCGTGCAGGATTATTCGATCCATCTGGACCCGGAAAGCAATGCGCTGTTCGGTGTCCTGTGGCGGCCCGAAGATCACGGGATGGACGATCTGCCCGCGCATCCGGTCATGCAAAGGTGGTGGGCCCATATGGCCGACCTGATGGCCACCCACCCCGACAACGAACCTGTGGCGGTTCCGCTGATCCCGATGTTCCACCTGCCATGACCCGCATCGCCGTCATCGACATCGGCAAGACCAACGCAAAGCTCGCGCTGGTCGAGGGCGAGACGCTGGCCGAGATCGCCGTCGTCACCCGCCCCAACCGCCCGCTGCCCGGCCCGCCCTGGCCGCATACCGACCTTGAGGGGCACTGGCAGTTCTTCCTGCATCACCTTGCCGCCTTCCATGCGGCGCACGGGATCGATGCGATTTCGGTCACGACGCATGGCGCGGCCGCGGTTCTGCTGGATGGGCGGGGAAATGTCGCGGTGCCGATGCTGGACTACGAACATCCCGGCCCCGATCAGCTTGGCGCGGATTATGATGCGCTGCGCCCGGCCTTTGCGCAGACCGGTTCGGCACGGCTGCCACACGGGCTGAACCTTGGCGCGCAATTGCACTGGCTGCTTCGCACTTGCCCGGACCTGGCCACGGGCTTGGCCCAAGTCGTCACGTATCCGCAATACTGGGGCTGGCGGCTGACTGGGGAATTGGCGACCGACGTGACCTCGCTTGGTTGCCATACCGACCTGTGGGATCCGTGGCAGGGGCAATTCTCGGATCTGGTCGAGCGGTTGGGGTTGGCGGGGCGGATCGCCCCCGCGCGCAAGGCAAACGAGGTTCTAGGCCTCTTGCGTCCCGAACTGGCGGCCGCGACGGGCCTGCGCCCCGGCACGCCGGTCGCTGTGGGGATCCATGACAGCAACGCCTCGCTTTATCCCTATGTGCTGGGGCAGGGCGGGGCATTCTCGGTCGTCTCGACAGGAACATGGGTCGTCGCAATGGCGGTCGGCGGCGCCAAGGCGGTGCTGGACCCGGCCCGAGACGTGCTGGTCAACGTGAACGCGCTTGGCCAGCCGGTGCCCTCGGCCCGCTTCATGGGCGGGCGGGAATACGAGATCGTGGGCGCGGGTTCGGATGTCACTGCCAGCGATGCGGGACGCGCCGCCGCCCTTGCGGCGGGCGCGATGATCCTGCCCGCGGTCGAACCGGATTCCGGCCCCTTCCAGCGGCGCGCGATGCAGTGGAGCGTTCCGCCCGGCTCGGCCGAGGCGCGGATGGCGGCGCTGTCCTGGTACCTGGCGATGATGACCGACACCTGCCTTGGCCTGATCGGCGCGCGCGGCCCGGTCTTTGTCGAAGGACCGTTCGCCCGCAACCCGGATTATTGCGCGATGCTGGCGACCCTGCGCCCGGACGGGGTGCGTCTTGCACGTTCCGCGACCGGAACCTCGGCCGGGGCGGCGCTGCTGTGCATGGCGGGGGCAGGCGTGCCGGATACCGACCCGGTTGCACCAACCCCCGAATTGGAAAGCTATGCCGCGCGCTGGAGGGGCCTGGTCGCGTGAACGGGGCCGGGGGCCATCCTAGCCCTTCTTGGGATACAGCAGCGTAAAGGCTGCGCGCAGACCCCAGTCGTCCGGTCCCGCCTCGGGGGCGTCGGCCCAGTAACGTGCGCCGATCTGGAAGCTGACCGGCTGCTTGCCCATCTTGGTGACCTTCGAGACGCCGATATTGATCGGTACGCTCCACTCCTCGGCCTTCCAGTCATAGGTGCTTTCGGTGTTCAGCATGAAAGTCCAGGCCGAGGGGGTCGTATAGGTCAGGAAAGGTTGCAGGAAGGTCGAGCTGAGGTCAGAACGATCATCCTCGCCAGCAACGGACCAGATGTGGTTGGCCAGCATGCCATAGGTCCAGCCATGCTGTTGCTTCAGGACGACGGCGGTGGGACCGATGCCCCATTTCTCACCCCCCAGCAGCTCATCGGTCGCGGTCGGCAGCAGGAAGGCCGGCCCGACGCCCCAGATGATGCCGCCGGGGCCGGGGGCCTTGGGCGAGAAGAAAAAGCTTTGCAGCGTGTCACCCAGGCCGGACTGGCTGCCGGAATCGCCCGCGACGTCGTTCTGCCAGACCACTGGCAGGATCGTGCGCGAGATCACCGTCCAGTCGTCGTTCAACGAGATCGGGATGACGGGCTGGATGTTCAGCACCGTCTTGTCCCCGTCATTCGGGCCATAACCGCTGTCATGGTTCAGCTGGAACGGCAGGCTGATCAGCGAGGCGATGGGGTTTGCAAGTTGCTTGGCCAGATCCGCATCCTGTGCGGCGGCCCCGGTGCCCGCAAGGGCAAGGGCGATGGCGGGGGCAAATACCGTAATGGTTCTGTTCATGCGATCACCGTCCTGAAGGTTAGTCGCCGGGATTAGCTGCCTGTTCCGGCCGTTCCGGCTCATCCGGTCTTGCGCTGATGGTAAAAGCGGGGACAGTCCGGCACCAAGCCACATTGCACGCCCCGGTGGCAGGACGGGCGGTGCTGTGGCGGTTTCGTCACCCTGCGGCCGGGGCAGCGGCCATTAGGGACAGGCGAAATCATTTCAATCTATAGTTGAATGTGGCCCAGCACTCCGGTCCGCGTGGTCGCGCCCTTCAATAAGCGGCTGCGCGTCAGAACTGTGACATCTGCGCCATGCCTGGGACGGCAATTTATCGAGTTGCCTCTAATCCGATTGTTTCAGTCGGCATTGATGCCTACACCGCGCGGGACCCGGACGGAACCCGGTACCGCCGATGTCTTCCGTCCTTCCAAGATAACCGATCGCATCGGATGAATGACATGAAGCCGCGACATCTCCTGACCATGCTGCTGGGCAGCGCCGTCTTTTCCACCGCAGCGTTTGCGCAAGAGATCGTGCAACTGGACACCGTGGTGCTTGAGGCCGAAAGCGACGAAACCCTGGATCAGGATGGGTACATTGCCTATTCCGGCCGCCAGGCGATGCGGATCGATACGCCCATCGCAAGGCTGCCGCAGGCGGTCAGCGTCATCACCCAGGACCAGCTTGAGGATCAGGCCCCGCGCACCATGCTGGAGGCCCTGAATTACACAGCCTCGGCCACGCCGGGGAATTTCGGGTTCGACAGCCGTTATGACTCGTTCTATCTGCGCGGCTTCCCGGCCTATCAGACTGGTGTGTTCCGCGACGGGCTGCGCAGCTTCAACGGCCTGTCGGCGTGGTATCGCAACGACCCCTATACGCTGGAGGGGATCGCGGTGCTGAAGGGCCCGGCTTCGTCCATGTTCGGGGTCAGCACGCCGGGCGGTCTGGTGAATGTGGTCAGCAAGCGGCCCAAGGATACGCCCTATCACGAAACCCGGCTCAGCTATGGCAGCTATTCGCGGGTCGAGGCGGCGGTGGACTTCACCGGTCCGCTGGATCCCGAGGGCGATACGCTTTACCGCTTCGTCGCGCTGGCGCGCGATGCCGACACCTTCATCGACGGCTATGCCGATGACCGCGTCCTGCTCGCGCCCTCGATCAGCTTCCGGATCGGCGATGACCAGCGCCTGCTGCTGACCGCCGAATACGCCAAGGACCGCACTGGCGCGGTGGCCTATTTCCATTTCGCCGACGATCTGGACGTGACGGACGAGCCTGCGGGCGATCCCGATTACAACCGCTTCGATCAGGAGCAATTCCGGATCGGCTACGAATATACCTGGGACATCTCGGACGACACGCAACTGCGTCAAAGCTATCGCTGGACCAAGGTCCGCGCCGACATGCGCTATGCGACGCGTTCCGGCACCTATCCCGATCTCGTCCCCAGCTACTGGCAACGCTACCACGAGACCGCGAAGTCCCACGTCCTCGACCTGATGGTCGAGCATCACGCCCAGACGGGGGATTTCGACCACACCTTCGCCATCGGCGCCGACTATCTGCGCGGCGAATACGATGCCGATTACGGCGGGACGGCGCTCGGCCAGGCCGCGAACGAGGCGCTGGACGTGCCCTTCTACGCCTGGCGCAAGCAAAGCCAGACCGGCGTCTACATCGCCGACCAGATCGAACGCGATGCGCTGACCATCTCGGCCTCGGCGCGCTATGACTGGGTGGATACGGATTATTCCGACTACAACTTCTACACCGGCGCGATCGACAGCGGCAGCCAGAAGGACGAGGCGTTTACCGCGCGCCTCGGCGTGTCCTACGAGTTCGAGAATGGCGTGACGCCCTATGTGAACGTCGCGAGTTCCTTCGCGCCGAACGTGGCGCAGGTCTTTGACGACGTGTCTGACCTGAGCGGCAGCCCCGCCGATCCGACCGAGGCGCTGCAGAAAGAGATCGGCGTCAAGTATCAGCTTCCCGACCAGCGCACCGTTGTGACCGCCGCCTATTACGACATCCGGCAGGACAATGGCATGTCGCTGGTCGTCGGCGGGGACGGCCGCAATCGGGGCCTGCAATACGACCTGACCTCGCGCGGGTACGAACTTGAGGCGATGAGCAATCTGGAGAACGGCGTCAGCCTGATCGCCTCTTACGCGCATATGGATGTCGAGATCAACGAAGGTGCCCCGGGCACCGAAGGCAAGCAACTGTCGGGCGTGCCCGACGACACCCTGTCGCTTTTCGTCAAATATGAGCCGCAGCAGGGCGCGTTGCAGAACCTCGCCGTGATGGGCGGCATGCGCTATATCGGCCGCAGCTATGGCAATGACACCAACACGATCGAGAATGCCAGCCGCACCTATTTCGACCTTGGCCTCAGCTATGATTTCGCGGCGTTCGGCTATGACGGCACCCAGTTGCAGTTGAACGTGAAGAACCTGTTCGATCGCGAGGGGCAGACCTGCACTGGCGACTGGTGCTACCGGGACGAGCCGCGGATGATCGACCTGAGCCTGTCGCGCCGCTTCTGACATGCGGGGGGACCAAATCGGCCGGGCGATGCCGCTGGCGCTGGCCTCGCTTGGCGGTCTTTACGTCACCCAAAGCGTATTGGGCGGATTCATCTGGTCTGCCCTTCCCGCTGTCATGCGCGAGCGTGGCATGGCGCTGGAGCGACTGGGTTTCCTGTCCCTGCTGGTCTTGCCCTGGGCGCTGAAATTCCTGTGGAGTCCCTGGATCGAGGCATGGCGGCGTCCGGTTGCCGGCCCCGCCCGGACCAAGTCCGTGATCCGGCTGGGCGGCGGGCTGATCCTGCTGGCGACGCTGGCGCTGGCACTGGTCGTGGACATGCCACTGCCCGCCCTGATCCTGACGCTGTTCATCATCGCAACCGCCACCGCCACCGTCGACATCGCCTGCGACGGTCACGCGGTCGAGGCCTTCCCATCCTCGGCCTATGGCTGGGCGAACATGATGCAGGTGGGCGGCGCCTATGTCGGCGCGGCCTTGGGCGGGGGGCTGGTCCTGGTTGCCATCGACCGGCTCGGATGGAGCGCGGGCATCGCCGTCCTGATCCTGACTTGCCTGGCCTGCACCCTGCCGTTCCTGTTGTTGCCACAACCCGCGCCCCGCGCCGCGCCTGCGCCAAGCGGTCCAAGCCTGCGCGCCGCGCTGGCCCGACCGCAACTTCGCCGGGGTATCTGGATCACCGCGCTGTTCGTTGCCGCGATGAAGTCGACGCTGGGATATTTCGGGCCGTTCCTGGTGGATCAGGGCTTCACCCTGACCGAGGTCGGGCTGTTCAGCGCCTCGGGCAGCTTGGTCGTCGGCGTCATTGGGGCGATCTTCGGGGGCTATGTCGTGGCAAGGCTGGGCACCCTGCCAGTGCTGATGATCGCGCTGGCGGGGCAGGCGCTGGTGCTGGCCTATTGCCTTGGCGTCGCGGCGGGTCTGGCGCTGCCGCTGCGGCCATTGGCGGTGCTGACGCAGATCGTGTCATCGGCCTGGCTGGCCTTTGGCTTTGTCGCGCTTTACGCGCGCTTCATGCAATGGTCGGATCCCGGTCAGGCGGGTGTCGACTTCACGATTTTCCAGTGCACCGACGCCGGTATCGGCATGGTGCTGGGATTTTTGGGCGGCCAGTTGGCCGGGCATTTCGGATATTCCACGCTGTTCGGAACGGCTCTGGCCTGCTCGGCGCTGTGCGCATTTGGTATCCTGATAAGCTGGCGCCGTGCCGATCCGGCCCGCGCCTAGGCATGCGCCTCGGCCAGCAGCATTTCGGAGATCGCGCTGAGCGAACTGGCCATATGCGCCCGCATCAGGGTCGCGGCGCAATCACCGTCGCGGGCCAGAACGGCCTGCAGGATTGCGCGATGTTCGTCCCGTGACTGTCCGATCCGGTCGCCGCTGCCGCGAAAGCTGGCCTCGCGCCAGGGCAGGCTGCGGCGGTTCAGGTCATCCAGCAGCGCGGCGATCGTCCGGTTTTGCGCGCCACGGCGCAGGGCGTCGTGAAAGCGCGCGTTCACCGTCGCATAATGGCCGTTGTCGTCGGCAAGAATTCGGGTCAGGGCATCCCGCTCAATCTCGGTCATGCGATGCGCGGCAAGGCGGGCGCAGATCGCCTCGATCTCTCCCAAAGTCTCGAACAGGTCACGCAGGTCGGCCACGCTCATCCGGCGCACGACAAAGGCGCGACGGGGGCCGCGTTCGACCAGACCTTCGCTGTCCAGCCGGTGCAACGCCTCGCGCACCGGGGTGCGAGACATGCCGAATTCCTCGGCAATGCCGGATTCGGTCAACGCGTCGCCGGGCCGCAGCGTCCCGGCCACGATCCGCTCGGACAGTGCGGCATGGACGTGATCGGCGGATCTTTCACTATTTGCCATCGAGAACCAATTATGTGTACTGGACAAATCAATATGTATACATAAAAACGAATCCTGACCAGACCAATCCGTGGGAGCATGCCATGACCTTCGATTTCCTTTCGGGCCGGCGCCCTTCGACCTTTGCCCGCAAGGCGATGATCGCAACCTCGCATCCGCTGTCCACCGCAGCGGGGTTGGAGATCCTTGACCGCGGCGGGAATGCTGTGGACGCGGCGATTGCCGCGGTCGCCGTGCAATGCGTGGTCGATCCACTGATGACCGGCTTGGGCGGCGACTGCTTCGCGCTTTACGCGCCGGCGGATGGGCAGGTGAAGGCTTTGAACGGCTCGGGCCGCGCCCCCGCCGCAGCCACCGTCGCCGCGCTGAAAGCCGCCGGGCTGGAAACCGAGATCCCGCAGGGATCGGCCCATTCGGTGACGGTGCCCGGCGCGGTTTCGGCATGGTGCCGCCTGCATGGCGATCACGGCAGCATCCCACTTGCCCAGTTGTTCGAACGCGCCATCGACTATGCGCAGAACGGCTATCCGGTGACGCCCCGCGTCGCGCAGGACTGGGCCGAGGCGGCAGAGTTCATTGGCCGCGATGCGCATGCGGCGGCAGTCTTCCTGCCCCGCGGCCGCGCGCCCCGCGCGGGCGAACACCACGCCCAGCCCTTGCTGGCCGACCGGCTGCGTGAAATCGCGGCCGATGGCGCGGCGGGCTTTTACAAGGGCCAGACGGCCGCGCATATGGTGGCGCATCTGCAAAGCCTGGGCGGACTGCAGACGGAACAGGATTTCGCCGAAGGTTGCGACGGCGCCGACTGGGTCACGCCGATCAGCGCCAGTTATCGCGGCTATGATATCCACGAATGCCCCCCGAACGGGCAGGGGCTGGCGGCGCTGCTGATCCTGCGCATTCTTGAGGGCTTCGACATGGCCGCGCTGTCCGAGGCGGACCGCATCCATGTCCATGCCGAGGCGACGAAACTGGCCTATCACCACCGGGACGAACTGATCGGCGATCCCGCCCACTGTGAGGGTCTGGTCGAGCGCCTGCTTTCGGACAAGGCGGTTGCGGCCCTGCGCGCCCGGATTGACATGACACGCGCCCTGCTGCCCGCGCTGTGGGATGAACCCGAGCACAAGGACACGATCTATCTTTGCGTCGTGGATGATCGGGGCAACGCGCTGTCCTTTATCAACTCGATCTTCCACGGCTTCGGCTCGGGCCGGCTGGACCCAAGGACGGGGATCCTGTTCCAAAGCCGAGGCGCCTCGTTCCGGCTGATCGAGGGGCATCCGAACGCGATCGGCCCGCGCAAGCGCCCGATGCACACGATCATTCCGGGCATGGTCACGCAGGCTGGTCGCGTTGTCATGCCGTTCGGCGTCATGGGCGGGCAATATCAGGCGGCGGGCCATGCGGCCTTCCTGTCGGGCGTGATCGATCGCGGCCTGGGTCTGCAAGAGGCGATCGACCAACCGCGCAGCTTTGCCTTTGGCGGCAGGCTGGACCTTGAGCGCACGATCCCTGCCGAGACCCGCGACGATCTGCAGGCCCGGGGCCATACGCTGCGCGTCGTGGATTCGCCGATGGGTGGCGCGCAGGCGATCCGCATCGGTTCGGACCTTCTGGAAGGGGGCTCGGACAGCCGCAAGGACGGCATGGCCCTTGGCCACTGACACAATGAGTTCGGAGTTTGGAAAATGCGTTTCCTGAAACGGATCGGCATCGACAGCTACATGTTGATGCTGATCGGCACGGTCCTGCTGGGGGTGATCCTTCCCGCGCAGGGCATGGCCGCCAGCCTGCTGAAATTCGCCACCTATTGGGCGGTGGCTCTGCTGTTCTTCCTGTACGGGGCCAAGCTGGACGCGGCCTCGGTCCGGGCGGGCATGATGAACTGGCGGTTGCAGGGTCTGACCTTTGCCGCGACCTACGTCATCATCCCGCTGATCGGACTTGCGGTCGCCACGATCTTCGGCGGGCTGCTGCCGTCCGAGGTCGTGCTGGGCGTCCTGTTTCTGGCGGTTCTCCCTTCCACCGTGCAGTCCTCGATCGCGTTTACCTCGATGGCGGGGGGGAACGTCCCCGCGGCCATCTGTGCGGCATCGGTATCGAACCTGATCGGCGTCGCGCTGACGCCGGCGCTGGTGGCGCTGATCCTGCATCAGGGCGGCGGCGGCATCAGCATGGATGCCGTGGTCAAGATCGGTACGCAGATCCTTTTGCCCTTCGTCGTGGGCCAGCTTGTGCGGCCTTGGCTGGGCGAGTTCGTCAAGCGGCACAGGGTGCTGACGCTGACCGTCGATCGCGGCTCGATCCTGCTGATTGTCTATTCGGCCTTCAGCGCAGGAACGGTGTCGGGCCTTTGGAATGAAATCCCGCCGCAAAGCCTGATCCTGCTGATCGCCGTGATGCTGACCTTCCTGGCCGCGGTCTTCGGTGTGATGCTCGGGGCGGGGCGGCTGTTCTCCTTGCCTTACGAGGATCGGGTCGTGCTGTTCTTCTGCGGCTCGACCAAAAGCCTGGCGAGCGGCCTGCCCATGGCCACGGCCTTGTTCCCTGCGGCGACCGTGGGGGCGACCGTCCTGCCGGTGCTGGTCTATCACATGTCCCAGCTGCTGGTTTGCGCCATGATTGCGCAGGCCAGTGCGCGGCGGCGCGCAAGGGCGGGGGCCGTCCCGGTCTAGCCGCGAGCTTCTGCCGCGCCGGCGACCCGGCGCGGCGCGTCTTCGGGTTCTATGGACAGGCGGTCGTGCAGAAGGACGGTGATCCTGCCGCGGCTGATGTCGATGATCCCCTGCAGCCGCAATTCATTCAGCTTGCGGTTCACCGTCTGGCGCGAACATCCCGCCAGCGCCGCCAGATAGGTCTGGTTGATGCGCAGCTCCGGCTGGCCGGGGGTGGTGAACTGCTGCAGATAGACGCAGATTCTTTGATCCGCCGTGAGGAAATGGTCCAGCGAGCGTTGGCGATTGTCCCGGACCAGCTTGTCCAGCAGCACGCTCGCGAGGTTGGTGACAAGGGTGCGGGCTGGGACATGCTTCAGCAACTGCGCCGTCGTGCAATACAGAACGCGGCTGTTCGCCATCGCCCGGCAGGTCGCGGCACAGGGCTTGCCCGACAACGCCTCGACTTCGCCCAGAACTTCACCCGGTCCGGCGATATGGACGATGATCGAATTCCCCTGATCGTCGATATAGGTCACTTCGACCTGTCCCTGTTCGACCAGGAAGAACCCCTCGGTCCGTTCGCCCTGCCAAAGAATGTCGCGCGCCGCACGAAAGCTGCGGAACTGGCATTCGGCGATAAAGGCCCGCTTCTGGGCCAGTGTCAGCCCGTCCAGGATCTCGGCGGAAATCAGCGGGGATCCGGCTGCGGGCTGGGTCATGGCAGCAAGCCAAATCCCGTGCCCGCGGGGGGCGCGGCGGGGCCAGGACGGGCGCGGAAGCTGCGAAGCGGCATGGGGGGCGATGCTGGTCAGTGGCCGTTCGCATCATCTTGATGCGCGAAACGGGACGGCGCAAGCCGTCCCGCTCCAACGCCTGCAATAAATGCATGTTCAAACAAAGATACTCGTCAAGCACTGCTGGAGTAATTGCATTTCCACGCCCAGTAATTGCCATCTAGCAGCAGGGCCATCGGCGGAATGTCGCGCAGGCGACATATCCGGCGGTAATCCGCCGAACCTGTCCGAAAGGGCAGGTCGATCTGTCGGGAACGGGCGTGCTCAGATGATTGCGGGCTTCAGGCCGGTCAGGAAACGGGCCACCCGCCGGGCAACATAGGCGTCGGTTTCGGCCGCGCTCAGCGGCGGCATCATCAACAGCGCCCGGCGTTGAAGTCCCGACAGGATCAGGTCCACGAACTCGGCTGCGGCGGCAGGGCAATCGCCGATGGCCAGATCGCCGCGGCTTTCGCGCAAATGCAGGTAATCGGCCAGCGTCGCCACCGAGCGTTCGGGCCCGGATTGATAGATCTTGCGCGCGAGGTCGGGGAATTTCTCTCCCGCGCCGATCATCATGCGCATAGCGGCAAGGATTTCGGGCTGCAGAAGCATTGCGATCATCTGGTGGGCGATCGCCTGCAACTCATCCTCGACGCTGCCCTGGCCCGAACCGAGCCGGCGCAGAGTTTCCTGCATCCGCCCGCATTCCTTCAGCACCAAGGCCTCGAACATCGCTTCCTTGCTGTCGAAATAGACGTAAAGGGTGCCTTTGGACACCGCCGCGGCACGGGCGACGTCCTGCATGGACGCGCCCTCGAACCCCTTCGACAGGAACATGCGCCGCGCACCATCCAGGATTTGCTGGCGTTTGGGGCTGTCATCCGGCTGGGACGCGCTGCCATCGCAGGCTGGTTCCGTCGCAGGCATCGTCGGGGTCATTTTCTTCCTTTTTTGCTGGCAAGGCAGACCGCTCGTCCCTATATCGCTATATTGACCGAACCGTTCGGTCAATATTATTCTGCACCTGCATTCAGCCTCGGAGAATCGGGGCAATCCCAGAACATCCCAGCGCCGCAGCCGGCACCATCCGAAAGGCCGAAACAATGTCGTCGAATTCCGAGACGCCGGAACAGCCGCCGAAGGCGAAGCCCGGAAAGGCCAAGCGTGTCCTGGCGATCCTGGCGCTGATCGTGCTGGCGGGCGGAGGCTATGAAGGCTGGAAATGGTTCACCGTCGGGCGCTTCCACGAAGCGACGGACGACGCCTATCTGCAGGCCGACCTGATCTCGCTTCAGGCACGGGCGACGGGTTATGTCTCGGACATGCTGGTGGCGCCGAACGCCGCGGTCGAACGCGGGCAGGTGATCGCCCGCATCGATCCCGAGGATTACCGCCTTGCGCTGGAGGCCAAGCAGAACGACCTGGCGCTGGCGGAAAGCGCGCAGGTGCAGCTTGAGGCCCAGATCCGTTCGGGCGACGCGGGTATCCAGCAGGCGCAAGCCTCGTTGGTCGCGGCGACTGCGCTGAATGACGGGGCCCAAAAGACCTTCCAACGGGCGCGCGACCTGAAAAGCAGCTCAGCCGGGACGCAGGCCGCCGTCGATGCCGCCGAAGCCAATGCAAAAAGCGCGGCCGCCCAGGTGAAAAGCGCCGAGGCCGCGCTGAAGCAGGCCGAGGCCGAGTTGACCGTGCTGCACGCGCGTCAGGACAGTGCCGAGGTTGACATTCGTGCCGCACGCACCGCCGTCAAGCAGGCCGAGCGCGATCTTGGCTTTACCGAGATCCGTGCCCCCTTTGCAGGTGTCCTGACCGAACGCCAGGTCCAGCTTGGCTCGTTCGTCACTACCGGAAGCCGGATCGGTACGCTGGTCCCGGTGCAGGATGTCTATGTCGAGGCGAACTTCAAGGAAACGCAGATCGCCCATATCCATCCCGGGGCCAAGGTCGCGGTCCATGTCGATGCCTGGCCCGACGCTGTGCTGCACGGCACTGTCGAAAGCATGACCGCCGGAACGGGGCAGGTCTTCAGCCTGCTGCCTGCGTCGAACGCAACCGGCAACTTCACCAAGATCGTCCAGCGCGTTCCGGTCCGCATCGAGATTTCGCCCGAGGATCGCGGTCGCCTGCCGCTGCGTCCGGGCATGTCCGTCGTCGCCACGATCGACATCCGCACGGGCGAGGACAAGCCCCTAATGCCCGCCTCGGACCGCAGCCAGGAGACCGCGCCCGTTCCGCAGGATGCTTTGACCAGTTCGCTTGAACACGGCTCTGCCGCCCCGCGCCACGCGCGGACCGGAGGCTGATCCATGGCCGCCCCCGCGGCAACCGGCGCGGGTGCGGTCGTCGACCCTGACCGCATCGATCCCCGCCGCCTGATCACCTTCCTGCTGATGGTGCTGGGCATGTTCATGGCGATCCTGGACATCCAGATCGTCTCGGCCTCGCTATCCGAAATCCAGGCGGGACTGGCCGCCTCGGGCGACGAAATCCCGTGGATCCAGACCTCGTACCTGGTGGCCGAGGTCATCATGATTCCGCTGTCGGGCTATCTCTCGCGGATGCTGTCGACGCGCTGGCTGTTCACCATCTCATCCGCGGGTTTCACGCTGATGAGCCTGCTGTGCGGCTTTTCGAACTCGATGGGCGAGATGATCCTGTGGCGCGCGCTGCAGGGCTTTATCGGGGGCGCAATGATCCCGACGGTGTTTGCCTGTGCCTATACGATCTTCCCGCGGTCGAAGATGCATATCGTCTCGCCCATGATCGGGCTGGTCGCGACGCTGGCCCCGACCATCGGGCCAACGCTTGGCGGCTATCTGACCGAGTTCCTCAGCTGGCACTGGCTGTTCTTCATCAACGTGATCCCCGGCATCATCGTCACGACGGCGGCCTTCGTGCTGATCGACTTCGACAAACCGGATATGAGCCTGCTCCGCCGCTTCGACTGGTGGGGTTTCCTTGGCCTGGCGGTCATGCTGGGCGCGATGGAATATGTGCTTGAGGAAGGCGCGGGTGACGACTGGTTCGCCGACGAAACAATCGTCGCCATGACGGCGATTATGATCTCGGGCGCGTTCCTGTTCTTCTGGCGCGCCTTCACCGCCGAGGAACCGATCGTGCGGCTCGACGCCTTTGCCGACCGCAACTTTGCGATGGGATCGGTCTTTTCCTTCGGGATGGGGATCGGCCTTTATGGCCTGATCTATATCTTCCCCGTCTATCTGTCGGCGGTCCGCGACTACAACTCGTTGCAGATCGGCGAGGCGATGATGGTCTCGGGGATCGCGATGTTCCTGACCGCGCCGCTGGCCGGGCGGCTGTCGCAGACCACCGATCCGCGATGGATGATGGGCGTGGGCTTCGCGCTGTTCTCGCTCAGTTGCTGGATGATGACGCAGCTGACGGCGGATTGGGACTATTGGCAGATCTTCGTGCCGCAGATCCTGCGCGGGGTGTCGCTGATGCTGTGCATGGTGCCCGTGTCGAACATTGCGCTGGGAATGCTGCCGCCCGAAAAGATCAAGAACGCCTCGGGGCTGTTCAACCTGACCCGGAACCTGGGCGGGGCCGTGGGTCTTGCGGTCATCAACACGATCCTGTCCAGCCGCGAGGACATGCATTATGCCCGCCTGTCCGAGGCCGTGAACAACACCAGCGAAGCCGCCACGCAGGCGATGGAGATGCTGGAGCACGCCTATTCCAGTCTGGGCGACGCAGCCCATGCGGCGGCGCTGTCGACCATCACCGGGATGACACGGATGCAGGCCGTCATCATGTCGCTGTCCGACATCTTCCTTTTGCTGATCGTCCTGTTCGGATGCCTTGCGACGCTTCTTTTGTTCGTTGAACGGCCGGGTCAGGCAGGCGGCGGTGGCGGCGGGCACTGACCGGCGGCCCCTTCGGGGACCGTCATCGCTGCGACATAACCGCCCGTTATCAAGATCATTAGACATTAGAAATTAATCTAATCGTTGCAATGGGCTAATAACGTCTTCGAAGCGCGAGTCACCCGAAGCCGCCGCCAACCCGGCAGCGCGCCAAGGTCGCCAGATAGCCGAAGGAAAGTGCCATGGACGACAAGATCGTGAAAACCGGGGGCGGTTGCCCCGTCATGCATGGAACCAATCGCAACACGCGGGCCGATGCCCGGTCGAACCGCGAATGGTGGCCGAACCAGCTGAACCTGAAGATCCTGCATCAGGACAACGTCGCCCTGAACCCGCTGGGCGAGGCGTTCGACTATGCCGAGGAATTCAAGAAGCTGGATCTGGAAGCCGTCAAGGCTGACCTGCGCAAGGTGATGACCGACAGCCAGGACTGGTGGCCGGCCGACTGGGGCCATTACGGTCCGCTTTTCATCCGCATGGCGTGGCACAGCGCCGGGACCTATCGCACCGCCGATGGCCGCGGTGGCGCACGCGCGGGCGCGCAGCGCTTCGCGCCGCTGAACTCTTGGCCGGACAACGTCAACCTTGACAAGGCGCGCCGCCTGATCTGGCCGATCAAGCAGAAATACGGCAACAGCCTCAGCTGGGCCGACCTGCTGATCCTGACCGGCAACGTCGCGCTGGAATCGATGGGCTTCAAGACCTTCGGCTTCGGTGGCGGCCGTCCCGACGTCTGGGAACCGCTGGAAGACATCTACTGGGGTTCGGAAGTCGAATGGCTGGCGCTGAGCGGTTCGAAAGGCAGCCGTTACTCCGGCGAGCGTGAGCTGGAAAGCCCGCTGGCCGCCGTGCAGATGGGCCTGATCTACGTCAATCCGGAAGGGCCCGACGGCAATCCCGATCCGCTTGCTGCGGCCAAGGACATCCGCGAGACCTTTGGCCGCATGGCCATGAACGACGAGGAAACCGTCGCGCTGATCGCGGGTGGCCACACCTTCGGCAAGACCCACGGCGCGGGCGAGGCGACCCATGTCGGCGCGGACCCCGAAGGCTCGGCGATCGAGTTGCAGGGCTTTGGCTGGAGCAGTTCCTTTGGTTCGGGTTCGGGCGGCGACGCGATCTCGTCCGGGCTGGAAGTCGTCTGGACCCAGAACCCGACGCAATGGAGCCATGGCTTCTTCCGCAACCTGTTCGAATATGAATGGGAGCTGACCAAATCGCCCGCTGGCGCGCATCAGTGGAAGCCCAAGGATGGCGCCGGGGCCGGCACCGTGCCGGACGCGCATGATCCGTCCAAGCGGATCGCGCCCTCGATGCTGACCACCGACCTGTCGCTGCGCTTCGATCCGATCTATGAAAAGATCTCGCGCCGCTTCTATGAAAACCCGGAAGAGTTTGCCGACGCCTTTGCCCGCGCGTGGTTCAAGCTGACCCACCGCGACATGGGGCCGAAAGTCCTGTATCTGGGCCCGGAGGTTCCGTCCGAAGACCTGATCTGGCAAGACCCGATCCCCGCGGCCGCTCATCCGCTGGTCGACGCCGCCGACATCGCCGATCTGAAGGCGAAGGCCCTGGCCTCTGGCCTGACCGCGTCCGAACTGATCCAGACCGCCTGGGCCTCGGCTTCGACCTTCCGCGGTTCGGATTATCGTGGCGGCGCCAATGGTGCCCGCATCCGTCTGGCCCCGCAGAAGGACTGGGAAGCGAACCAGCCCGAGCAGCTGGCCCGTGTCCTGTCGGTACTGGAAGGCATCAAGGCCGAATTCGACGCCAAGGGCGCGAAGAAGGTCTCGCTGGCCGACCTGATCGTGCTGGCGGGCGATGCGGCGGTCGAAGCTGCCGCCAAGGCCGCCGGTCATGATCTTGCGCTGCCCTTCGCCGCCGGCCGTGGTGACGCCACGCAGGAACAGACCGATGTCGAAAGCTTCGACTGGATGGAGCCGCTGGCTGATGGCTTCCGCAACTATCAGCGCAAGCAATTCTCGGTCGCGGCCGAAGAGCTGCTGATCGATCGCGCCCAGTTGCTGAAGCTGACCGCGCCCGAAATGACCGTCCTGCTGGGTGGCCTGCGCGCGCTGAACGCCAATTACGGCGGCACCGCGCATGGCGTCCTGACCAGCCGTCCGGGCCAGCTGACGAATGACTTCTTCGTCAACCTGCTGGGCATGGACACGGTGTGGAAGGCCCAATCGGATGCGCAGGACGTGTTCGACGGCACCGACCGCAAGACTGGCGCCCAGAAATGGACTGCGTCCCGCGTCGATCTGGTCTTCGGCTCGAACTCGCAGCTGCGGGCGATTGCCGAAGTCTATGCCCAGGACGACGCGAAAGCGAAGTTCGTCGCTGATTTCGGCCGTGCCTGGAGCAAGGTGATGAATGCAGACCGCTTCGACGTGAAGAAGGCCTGATTAGACAGGGGGGCGCGGGCCAGGGTCCGCGCCCTTTCCTTTTCTGCGGCGTCGGGGACTATCCCTTGCGCTTGCGGGACAGGTTCAATGCGATTGCCGCGTTGACCAGATCCCTGAACGCGGCTTCGTCTATCCGTGCGCCTTCGTGCAGGTCGATGGCGCGGCGCGTGTTCCCCTCAAGACTGGCATTGAAGAGCCGGGCCGGGTCGTCAAGCGACGCGCCCTTGGCAAAGGTCAGCTTCACGACGGCCTTGTAGGTTTCCCCTGTGCAGATGATGCCACCGCGCGACCAGACCGGGACGCCGCGCCATTTCCATTCCTCGACGATCTCGGGGTCGCAGGACAGGATCAGCGTGCGCATGTGGGCCAGCGTCTCACCGCGCCAGTCGTCCAGTTCGCGGACGCGGCCATCGATCAGGGCCGAGGCATCCTGGGTGGTGTCAGTCATCTTTCCTCGCTTCCGCCCTTGCCGTTTCGGGCATTTGCCAAAATACAGTGCCGTGCCCAGAAGAAACCCGGCCTGTCCACGCGTCAAGGCAAAGCCGGTGGGGGCCGGAGGAGGGTAACATGCTGCGCAAGATCGTCGATTGGGATGCGGTCTACGAAAATACCGGGAACATTGCCGACGGAGAATCCTGGCCCGAACGCTGGGTCGAACCGTCCCGCAAATTCCGCGAAACGATGGCCGCTTTGGGGCGGGCACGTCTGGGCCTTGCCTATGGGGCGGGGCCGCGCAACCGGCTTGACCTGTTCCTGCCCGAAGGCGCGCCGCGCGGGCTGGTCGTCTTTGTTCACGGCGGGTTCTGGATGCATCTGGACCGCAGCTACTGGTCGCATCTTGCAGGCGGACCGCTGGCCCATGGCTATGCAGTCGCGATGCCGGAATACGATCTTTGCCCGCAGGTGAGGATTTCAGAAATCACCGCGCAGGTGGCGGCGGCAATCACCCTGGCCGCGGGTCAGGTGGCGGGGCCGATCGCGCTGGCCGGCCACTCGGCGGGCGGGCACCTGGCCAGTCGGATGGTCTGCGCGGGCGCGCCGCTGACCCCGGACGTGCAATCGCGGATCGGAAAGGTGGTTTCGATCTCGGGCATCCATGATCTGCGCCCGCTGCGCCGGATCTGGCGGGCCGACACATTGCGGCTGGACGAGACTGAGGTGCTGGCGGAAAGCCCGGCGCTTCTGGACCCGGCTCCCGGCACCCGCATCACCTGCTGGGTCGGTGCGGGCGAAACTTCTGAGTTCCGTCGCCAGTCCGCGCTGCTGGCCAACCTGTGGCTGGGACTTGGCGCCGCGACCGAGGCGGTGGAAGAGCCGGACCGCCACCACTTCACCGTCGTAGACGGACTGGCCGACCCGCATCACCCGCTGGTCCGCAGCCTGCTGGATCTTGATGCAGGTCCGGTCCTTGCGGCCGGCGGTCAGGGTCAGGCGGCACTGGCTTAAGGAAGCGGATCTCGGTCCCAGTACTGCGGTTCCGGCACCGCGTCGGGGCCGCGGATCAGCCCGCGGGGACGATTTGCGCGGTCAGGCCGTTGCCGCGGCTTTCCCCAGGCTCCGCGGCGCCGGGGTCCAGTCGAGAGGCGGCGGTCAGCGCCTCGGTCAGCAGGGCAAGGTCGGCCTCGTTGACCGGGCGCTTGTCACCCGCGTGAAGCTGGAAGGGCTGGGGGATGCCCGAAAGGCCAAAGGCACGTCCGAAGGCACTTTCCACGGCCGGGTGACCGCGTCCCAGCACCGCCGCCAACCCGTCCAGCGCCGACAGCTCCTCGGCATCGGGGCGGCTGGTGTCGTCAAGAATGACCAGTCCCGGCCCCTCGACAATCATCGCAAAGCGCGCGCCACGTCCGGGGATGTCCAGTGCCAGCAGGCGTTCGTCCTGCGGCCAGCCGCGTGCGACACGGTCGCAAAGTGCGGCGAAGGCCTGGCAGAAACGACCGACCAGCAGCGCATCCTCGATCCGGGCCATGGTGTCGGGATTTTCGATATCCAGCGCGATGACCGCGAAATCCGACCGGGCGGGTTCGCCCCAGGGTGCGGGATCCAGCCCATTCCCTGCCAGCTGCGGTTCGCAATGGATGCTGCGCCCCTGCGCGATGTCCTGCAATTCGGGCATCGCCTCGGCCAGGGTCGGGGCAACCACCACGGGACGGTCCGGGTCGCCCGGAAACAGGAACCACGCCGTGGTTTCCGGCTGGCCCATCGGCCCGATGGCGGCAAGGAAAAGGCTCATGGCTGGATCACCTGTGATTTGCTGATCATGTCGAAAAGGCGCTCGATCTCGCGCTGCAGACCGGCTGTGTCGCTGAACTCCATGTTGCGCACCGCCAGATAGACCATCTCGATCTCGCGCATCATATAGGCTTGGCCAAGCTGGCCCGGAACGGTGTTCAGGTTCAGCGATCCGCCCGTGGCCACCGTGTCGGCATTGCGGCCTGCTTCGGCCGCCTTGAGCATCGAGGGCGGGAAGATATTGCCGCCGGGCTGCCACCCCGTGCTGCCCAGCTCGGGGTTGAGCTTCTCGGCCGGGAACAGATTGGCCGCGACCGAGGGACTTGCCTTGTTTCCGAACAGCGTCGCGGGCGCGACTCCCTGCTGCATCAGGTGCAGCGCCAAGGGCGAGGTGGCCGAGGCATTGCTGGATTGCAGCACCTCGCGCCCGAACAGCAGCGCGAAAAGCGGGGCCTGCGCGCCCGGACCGCCGGGCTTGGCCGCCGCCATAAGCGCCTCGGCCGCCTGCGGACCGCTCATGCCCGCCTTGGTCAGAGCCTCGCCGATCTCGGGATAGCGGCCGATATCGTCGATGAAGATATTGCGGCGCGCGGCGTCGCTGCCCAAAAGGCCAGGCTGCTGATGCGCGCCGACCGCCGTGCCGCCAACCTGGATCGGGATCGGGGCCTTGCCCTGGAGGCGGCCGGGTTTGCCCGGCACGACCGGACGCATGTCAAGGCTCGCGCCCAGATCCTCGGGCTGGCCGCCAGCCGGGACGGAATGGGGCGGTCCCCCTGCGCCGACCCGACCCTTGGACTGCTGGAAGCGTCTCTTGCCGATGTCATGGACCATGCGGCGCACCGCTTCGGGATTGTCGCGCAGGACCTGACGGACGGTCACGTCATCGCTGTTCCCGGCCACGACGCGGCTGTCCTCAAGCGACAGCTTGCGCAGGCGGTGACGCAGGCGCCACAGGCCCAGCTGGACGCCCAGCCGCAGGCGCGAGACCCCCTTGGACAGCAGGCTGCCCAGCGGCGGACCGATGGCCCGCACGGCCTCGTCCCGGCGTTCGCGGCGACGGCGGGCCTCGTCCTCTTCGCGCTTGCGGCGGCGCTCGGCATCGGTCTCGCGCTTCTTGCGAGGGTCTTCGCTACGTTCGCGGTCGCGCTTGCGCCGGTCGGATTCGTGGCGGTCCCGGTCCGCCTGCGCCCGCGCGCGGCGGCGGTCATTGGCATTCCCGCCCCGGTCGTCGCCATCGTCCCTGCGCCGCCGGCGCTTGTCGCCGCCACGCCGCCTTTCGCTGCGCTGCCGCCGCCGTGACATGAAGGCGCGGAAACGCTGCTGGATGCGCGCGATGATCCCCTTGAAGGGCCGCGCGATGGCCCCGATGATCCGCCCGATCAGCGCATCTATGCCCAGGAAGGTCAGCACCATGTCGACCGCCGCGACGATGCCATGCGCCAGTGCGCGCGCGAAAGCCGCCGCGCCATTGCCGGGCGCGGCAACCTGCATGACGAATTCGAAGAAGGCCGAGGCAGCCGAGAACAGCGATTGCACCAGCGCCCAGGCCGCCTTGATCGCATCGATCACCGCCATGATCGCCCCCGCGCCGGGGATCAGCTTCAGCGCCAGTTGGGTGGCCATCCACGTCATCGCCGCGACGCCGATCGCCGGCAGCATCAGGGGCAGGTTTTCGGTGATCAGGCCGATCATGCTGCTTGCCAGCGTGGTCAGCATCTCGACCCAGTTCGGAGGCAGGTTCATCAGCAGCTGCAGGCCGGGAACCTTGTTGAAGAACCATTCCTTGAACGCTTCCTTCAGGGAATCCCACAGATTGTTCCTGACGCCCTCCTTGGCCTGGCTTCCTGCGGCGGACAGGAAGGCCCCGATCCCCATGCGGGTGACTCGGGCCAGCAGCCGCATGAACTTGCCCAGAAGCTCGGCCAAGGCCTTGATCGCGGCGGCGATGCGGTCGACAAGCCCCGCATTCTCGGCCTGGATTTCGGCCAGCTTCGCGTCCATTTCGCGGATCGCGCGGTCGCGTTCGCGATCAAGGGCGGCCAGCGCGCTGCGACGCGTGGTTTCGATCCGTTGCTCCATCGCGGCGAACTGGTTGCGGGCGCGTTCCAGTGCCGCCTGTGCGTCGGTGTCAAGCTTGCCGTGATTGTCCGAAACAAGCTGGTCAATGCTGGCCTTGGCCTCGGCCAATGTGGTCTTGCAGCCGTCGATCGTCTTCTGGATGCCATCCTTGATCTCGACCAGAAGCGCATCGATATCGGCGATATAGGCGCTGCGGTTGCGGTCGTAGAGCGCCTTGACCTCGGACAGGCTATTGATCGACAGGACCCAGTCGCGACCGCGATAGTAAAGGCCGCGCAGCCCGCGATAGCGGCGGCTCTTGAAGGCGTCCAGTTCGGCCCGGACGCCCGCGGCAAAGGCCTCAAGCCGCTGACCCTGCCTTTCGCGGAAGGATTGCACCGCGTCATTCTGAAGCGAGGCGAGCTTGTCGTTCACCTGACCTTCCGCCGTGGCATAGATGCCGCTGATCTGCTCGGCCAACGTGCGGTGGCCGGTTTCCTCACCGCCCCGGGTGCCGGTCTGTTCGGCGCTGACTGCGCCTTGTGAGGCATGGCGCTGGCCCGTCATCGCGCCGACGGATTCGCCCTCGGTCGCAGTCAGACCACCCTGCGCCTCGGCGGTGGCGCCGCTTTCGGTCATCCGCGCCTCGGTCGAGGCCCCATCCACGTTTTCGTTCAGCTCCTTCTTGTCCTCGCCGATGGCGTGCAGGGGGCCTTCGTCGGCGCGGGTCAGGGTCGCGTCGTCAACGTCATGTTCAGACAGGGCCTGATCGGCATCCTCCTTGAACTCGGACGCGTCGAGCGATTCCTCGGGCACTGGCGGGGGCGCGGCGGCGGCAAGGGCCGGGTCGGCACTGCCCGGCGCGCCCATGGGCTCGGGCTGGGGCACCGCGGCTGGTGGCTCGGCGCCCATGGGGGGCGTGCCCACCTGCGACATCGAATCCCGCACCGGAGCGGCCTGCTGGCCCGCATCGGCGGCGATGCTTTGGGCCAGCTGGTCGCGGGTTCCCGCACCGCCGGGACCGGCGAAATTGTCCAGCTCCTCAATGGTAGTCGGCGCGACCGAGGCCAGCGCCGATTGCGCGCGCTGCGCGGCCCCTGCGGCATCCGGAGAGGTGATCGTCGCCTCGGCCAGTGTTCCCGCCTGCTGGCGCTGGCCGTCGGCTTCGGCAGCGGTCGGGGCAGGCTCGGCAGCTGCGCGGGCTGCCCCGATGCGCGATCCTGCGCCCTCGTTCACGCGCAGGGACTGGGCGCGGGTCGTCAGGCGCTGGCGGGCTTCGTCCGCCGCCGGTTCGCCACGGTCGCCCAAGTTCTGGCCGAAGCGCTTGCGGCGACCGCCGCCACCGCCGCGTGCGACAGGCCCGCCGCCGCCCCCGGCCATGGCTGCGGCGCCTTCGCCCTTGGCGGCTTCACCCTCGCCTTTCTTGCCGCGGCCCTTGCCGTCGCGCTTCTTCTTTTTCTTGGCGTCCGGAGCAGCCTCGCCCGCGCCTGCCGTGGCGCCCGCCACCGCGACCGAGGGGTCAGGCGCGGCTTCGGCGGCGTTTTCGCCGCGCGCGGTCTGGGCGTCATCGGGTGCCTTTGCGGTCGCGGACGCGGTCGCCGGGGTGGCGGCATCCCCCTTGGCCTTCGTCTTGTCCTTGTCGGGACGTTGAAGGCCGGTGACCTGTCCACCCGCGGCCGAGACCTGTGCAGTCATGGCCGGGGTCAGAACGCTGCCCGCACCCGGCGCGACGGCACCGGGGCGAGACGGGGCAAGCGTCATGGCCGGCGACAGCGACAGGGACGCGGTGCCGGGCAAGGCGCGACGCATGATCTGGCCGCGCAGGGACTGGCCCGCCGCACCGACCTGCGCGCGCCCGCCCGACAGCACCGTTGCCGCAGCCCGGTCCGCCGAAACCTCGGCCGCCTCTCCGGGGTTCGAAACCTGCGATCGTGCCTGCACAGCGCCGCCGCCGCCGGAATGGCGCTGCTGGATCACATGGGCCAGTTCATGCGCGATCAGCCCGTCGCCCGACGCCGATCCGGGTCGGTAGCGGCCGGGGGCAAAGGCAATGTGGTTGCCGCTGGTCAGCGCCTCGGCGCGCAGGGTGCCGGTCGCGTGCACGGCCTCGGCCCCCGTATGGACACGAACATCGGCCAGCGAGGTGCCATACCCCGCCTCCATCCGGCTGCGCAGTCCCATGGGCAGGGGCGCGCCACCGGTCAGCCCGCGTTGCAGGCCGGTCAGCACGGGCGTGGCCGTTTCAGGAAGTTGGGCCGGTCCCGCCTGCATCCGGCTGCCGCCCGAGGATTCGGCGCTGGTTGCCTTTTGCATCTGGGCGGATTGGGCCGATTTCATCTGCCGGCTCCGTTTCGCGCGGATGGCCGGGGCGCTGAACGCGAGAGAGGTCCGGGCCGGAGCCAGAACCTCTCCCAGGGACTTGAACCCTTCGGCGGACGCCGACCACATGACACGAACACGATCACTCGGGTCCGGGTCTGATTCAGTCTAACATTTCGGGCCGCGCGCTCCAAAGCAAATCTCCGGTCAGGGCAGGGTCGTGGGTTCGCTGGGCTGGCCCATCCCAGAATAGGCGTTGTCGGCAAATGCGCGCACGAAACGGTCCGGGCGGCCCCATGACGGTTCCAGCCCGCCAAGACGGTTCCAGCGGATGCCATAGGCCATTCCGTGGCTGAAATTGCCCCGCACCTCCAGCAATGGCCCGTACCAGCCCCACAGCCGGATTCCTTCGGAATCAAGGCCGATCGGGGCCTCGTTATCGGCCAGCGGGCGATACAGCCGGTCGACGATGCGGTTCCCGTTGATCCGGGCCGACAGGGCATGGCCGACGCGGATGCCGCCGCGCTGGCGCGACTGCCATGGCATCAGCAACGAGATCTGGTTGTCCATAATCTCGACATCGCGGACAAAGACGAAGTTGCTGCGGTCGAGGAACGACGATGCGGCGACACGGATCCCTTGCGCAAAGCCCGCAACGCGGTTGCCTTGGATGCGCGCGCTTTGACCGGGGTCGGTGCTTGCGTAAAGCGCTGCGACCGGCTCGGCCCGCGACAGGGCGCGCTTGGGACCGCGGCTCATGGCGACGACGATTCCGGCGCGGCCGTGGCGCTGCGGGTTGCTGGCCACCAGTCCGCTGCGCAGGTTGTTGAAATTGCCATTCAGGTCCGCGGGGATCGTGGCGGATCCGCCGATCCCGAACATGCGCAGGGCAAGGTTCTGCCGGAAGAAGCGCAGGAAATCGTCCATCGTCTCGGGCGGCTCGTTCTGGCCTCCGGGCGGGGGGTTCACCTCGGCCAGATGTTCCCACAGGTGGCTGTCCAGCGATGAATGGGTTTCAAAGGACAGCGTCCGGTTGCCCCACATCCCGTTCGCCATCGCGATGCCGAGCCGCGCAAAGGTTGGCCGGTCCAGCGAAATCCCGATGACCGGGCCACCGACGAAGTCGAAGCCGCCGTCACCTTCATGCAGCATGATCCGGTCCAGCAGGACGGCGCCGGTCGCGACCAGCATTTCGCCGCCCTGTGCCAGCTCGTTCAGGAAGGTGATCGCCTCGGGGCGGACTTCGATGCTGTTGCCCGAGATGTCGGCATGGCCCGGATCGCTGGCAGTGACGCCGCTGTCATACATCCCAAGGCTCAGCGCGCAGCCCCGCATCGAGAAACTGCGCGTCGGACGCGCCGCGGCCGAGACCTGGCGGATCGCCGAGGCACCCGGCTCTGCCGGACCGGCAGCCCGCAGGCGGATCGTCTCCAGCCGAACCTCTCCGCAATCCACGAAGTCCAGCACCGCGCCCGATCCCCCGGTCAGCGCCTCAAGCGCGAAGTCGCGCAGATCGACCGAGCGGCAGCGTTCGAACCGGATCAGGCGGCGCAGGTTGCCGCGCAACAGGGTGCCGGGACCGATGCCCCCGACGATCAGGTCGCCCTTGTCCGCGATGATAAGGGTCTCGGTCAGGTCGCGCGTGCCCGCGTTCAGGCAGATGCGCGCACTGCCGCCGGCCGGGATCGTGTCGATCACCGCCTGCACCGTGGCCCCCGGAGGCACCGCGATTTCCCCGCAGCCATCCGATAGCCGCAGGAAAAGCTCGTCCAGCGCCTCTTGCACGGTGTCCGAGACGGTGCCCACGCGTTCGCCGTCATAGCGGGTCAGGTCGGCTTCCTGGGCGCAAAGCTTGCGATACCGTCGATCCAGCCAGGCGCGCAGGATCATCGGATTTCCCGCCGCCGCGCGCTCAAGCAGGGCCAGCGGCGCGAATTGCCGTTCGGGACCATGCGCGGTGGTGACAGCGGGGCCGTTGGCCTGCGGGGCCAGCACGCGGGCCTCGGCCTGCCACCAGTCGCCCTGTTCGAACTCACCGGTGATCTGCGCGGTCAGGCCGTGTTCAAGGACCAGCTCGGCATTGCCGGTGCCTGGGCGTTCCAGCAAGCCCGACCACAGCCGCAGCTTCAGCCCCGCGCCACCGAAAGGTGCGGGGCTGAAGGGGGCGGTGGGGTTCTCGGTCAACGGGTCCAGCAGCAGGAACTCGCGCAGCGAGCCGCCGACGACATCCCCGCCATCCAGCCGGAACAGCCGCCCCTGAGTCCGGCGCGCCCGCCTGAACCCGGCGGCGGCAAGGGTTGCCGGGGCACTGTCGCCCTGCTCGGTCGCGTCGGACAGCAATTCGACCAGATCGCCCGCGCGCAGGGGGGATGCCGCATCGACCCGCAGATGGGTGACAAGTGCGCCGGGGGGCTGGTCCGGCATCAGGGAACAGGACCAAAGGCCCGCCGCATTGTCCCGTGACCACTTGAAGCGGGTGACCGCACCCGCTCCGGTCGTCACCTCATGGACGACAAGGCGGTAAAGCCGGTTTTCTGTCCCGCTATAGCCGCCCGGAACGGGCAGGTCGCAGGGGTCGGCGGCATCGGCCCCGGCGGCGGTGCCAAAGGTCACGCGCCCCGTCGGCTGGATCACCTGGGCAAAGGCCGCGGCGATGGCGACCGGATCGGTCAGGCCGGTGACGGCCGCCAGCTTGACTTGCGCCTGCACCTCGGTCCGACCGGTCGTCTCGCGTCCGGTTCCAAGGGCCTGTTCGCGCAGGCCTGGATCCTCGATGGCGGTCACGACGCGTTCGGTCAGCTCCAGATAGGCAACCGTCAACGCCCCCGCGGCGCTGGCCGAGGCGGCCTGCATCGCCTCGGCCGCCGGGCCGGTCAGGGCGGGCCAGGTCGCTTCGGTTGCGGGGGCGATCAGACCACCGACCTGATAGCTGCCGGCGGCCCAGTTGAACAGCGCGGGCACTGCGGCGGGGGCAAGCGTCTCGACCAAGGCCAGCCAATAGGGCTGCGCGGTGGGCAGCAGGATGATCTCGCTTCCGGTCAGGGTGACGGCAAAGGGGGCATAGTCGCCGCCGGCGGGAATGTTGACCGGACTGCCCGCGATGCTGGCCGTCACCGCCTGATCAGCGCGCAACCAGACACGGCAAGGCGTCGCTGCCGACAGGGGCAGGCGCAGCGGCACCGTCACCTGTCCCGCGCCGCCATTGATGCGCAGCCCCGGCAGGCGATCCAGATACTTGCGCGAGAAGTCACGCGTCGCATGCGCACCCCCGGTGACCCGGGCACGCTGTCCCAGAACGGGATCGAAGCAAGCCAGCAGGCGGCCCGGCGTCACCAGGAACCCGGCATCTCCCGAACCGCTGTCGCAGGCCAGGTGGGTGATCCCCTGACGGTCCAGACGGTCGGACAGGTCCATCAGCGCATGCAGGTCGCTGTCCAGCACCGGCGCGCCCTGTCGCGCCAGCACGCGCCGATAGCTGCGGCCGCGCTTGGCATCGGGCCTGTGCCCGCGCGAGAAATCCCCTTCCATCGACCGAACTCCCCTTTCTGACATTGCGCCCCGGCCGGACGGCCGGAACGCGCACTTGTTCCCCGTCAGGGTCTTGTGACGATCCCGCTGCGCAGCCCCGCGGGCGTGTGCTCGGACAGCCTGCGGGCAAGCCCGCCGTAAAGTTCGCCCAGCCGGGCAGCGCCAAAGGCGCCCATCTCGCCGCCATCCGATGCACCGGCAAGGATGCGGGGATCGCCTTGTGGCTCCAAACGCAGCCAGGCCGGGTCGCGGCGATCGCGGCTTTCGAAGGGCACCCGGATCGGCCGCCCGGTCACGGGATCGGTCTCCAGCACGCGGTGGCGGCGCGGTGTCAGGCTGCCCGGCCCGACCAGCGAATAGCGCAGGCAGCCCCGGAAGCGTTCATGGGCATCAAGCCGCCCGGTCACGATGCAATCCGACAGCTCGACCTCGCCCACCTCGACCCGTCCCGCAAAGGTGGCGCGTTCAGCATCCAGCCGCGCGGCGGGGGCCGACAGGGCGAAGCTGGTATCGTTCCCGGCGGCAAGAATGCTGTCGAGCACCGCGATTTCGCCCGCATCCTCGACCGAGACGGGGCCAAGGGCGCAGCGCCGGATCGACACGCGCTCGGCACCGGTCGCTTCGAACAGGCGCAGGCGCAGGCGTGCCTCGGCCCCATAAACGGACAGGAATGTCAGCGAGACCTGCTGCGCTGACGGCAGGTCAAGATCCAGCGCCCCGGAATCGATCGCAAAGCCCGACAGGACCAGCGCGCCATACCCGCCCGCGCCGGGGGTTGAGGACGCGATCTGCAACACCGGACGCTGGAATGGCGCGGCCCTGAGTTCGAGCTGTCGCGGTCCGGCGGGCCAGATCAGCGCCTCGGCGCGGTAAAGCCCGGAATCGACGATCTCGATCACCTCGTCGGGCAGGCCGGAGCCTGCGGCCGCCGCCAGCGCCGCCGCCACGCTGCGATGCAAAGGCAACCCGACCAGACCGGGCAGCGCATCCCGCCCCAGATGCCCAAGCGCCGAAACCAGCCGCGTCGGTGCCGGGCGCAGCCCGAGGTGACGGCGATGGTCGATGGGCAACGCGCCGATGGGCATCGTCGCCCCTTCTTCCAGGTCGACCGTTACCGGGTCGGGAACCGGAATCCCGGTTGCCTTGGGATGGGGCACGATCTCGTCGGCCAGGTTCAGCGCGAACAGGCCAAAGCGGGGATCGATGTCCAGTCGCGCGGGCTGCGTCGGTTCAAGCACATCCGCTGCCGTCTCGTTCCGCCAGGGACAAAGCCTGCGCCAGCCAGCCTCGCGACGTCGCATGGGACGAGCGGCCAGCAGGGGCGCGGCGGGGCCAAGGCTTTTGCGGGCCAGCGTCGTCGTACCGGCGATCCAGCTTGAACCGTCGCTGCCCGCCTGCACGGCGACGCTGTGGCGGACCAGCGGGGCCGGCCCCCGCGGCCAGAAGGCACTGCCATCCGGCGCGGCCTCGGCGGTTTCCGAAGCCACCATCTCGGGCAGATTGATCAGCACCGAGCTTGAATCGTAGGCGGTGAAGGCCAGTTCGCAAGGCGTCATGATCGCCCCCGCCACCCCGCATTCGTAACGCAGCGCAAGCGCCAGGTCCGACGGGTTGGCCGACACCGTCTCGGCCAATTCCGCGAAGCGCGCCCGCAGGGACGCGGCGGCGATCGGCGCGCCATTCGCACCAAGGGCGGCCCATGTCGCGGCGCGCGGATCGGGTCCCTGCCAGGTCAGGCGCAGCATCGGCATGAATCGGCGCTGCCCGGCAAAGAAGGACAGTGCCAGAACCAGCGCGGAACGTGCGCCGCTGCTGATCACGCCTGACGCATTGGCGCGCAGGATCTCGCCCCCATGCAGGATTGCGGGCGCGGCGGCGGGCGCGGCCAGCGCGGGGGCAAAGGGTGTGCGCAGGGCGGTTTCGGGCGCTTCGGGCCAGACCGGGCCGACCGGGGCCGAGACAAGCGCGCGGGCAGGCAACGCGCCCCCCTCCAGCGGGCGCAGCGGGGGGACGGCCCCCGGCGCCTCGGCTTCGTGCAGCGATCCGTCAGCGGCGATCCACAGGTGGCGGGCACCGTGGATCCGCTGTTCAGGGATGCGCAGGTACAGCGCGCCGCGCAGATAGCCCGCCTGCGCCAGCGCCGGATCGGTCGCGCGCCGCCTGCCGTTCGCCGTCGTGCCGCTGATGGCGATCACGGTCTCGCCCAGCATCCGGCTTGCCGCCCCCGCTTCGGGCGTCAGGCGCAGCAGCATGACGTGATCGACTGGCACGTTCCCGGCGCCCGTCGCCGCGCCCGAAGCTCCTGCGGGTCCGACACTGACGCGTCCCCGCAGGACGGATTGTGACAGGTCGGGAAGCCCGCCCGCCTGCGGGGCCGACACCAGCGCGATCTCGACCGGGCCGGAATAGCGGCGGGTCTGCGCGTCGATCAGCGCCACGGTGGCCGGTCCACGACCCAGCGCATTGTCGGCGCGCACCCTGACCGGATTGCGAGGGACCGGCGCGGCCGGACGGGTCGCGGCGGCCGGCACACCGGTCAGGCGGACCTGGAAGCGCCCTTCGGCCCCGAACCAGTTGCCGGGGGCTTCGGCAAACAGCCCCTCGGGGACGCGGTCGCTGCCGGGGCGGTCGGCGAAACCGGTCGCCCGGACCCGCAATGGGCGCCAGTCATTGGCCGCGTCGAAGGCAAAGCGGCGGTCCCCGACGCCCGCCGGCAACTCGTGGCAAGCGGCGCGGCGCAAGGGCTGGAACTGGGTCGGAAAGGCCCAATGCACCAGATGCAGCGGATGGACATGGCCTGTGTCCGCAGTGATGGGACGGGGGTCGAAAAGCCGCATCAGGCTGGCCAGCGGCCCGGCGGCAAGATCGGCCACGGAGGCGGGGCGCAGGTCCGCGATCACCCGCTCGGCCCGCAGGATGTTCAGATCCTGCACCATCTGCACGGCCTTCCAGCCTTCTTTCAGGGCCACTTGCCGGTCGAACAGCACGCGGCCCATTTCTTCAAGCATGGCGGGCGTGCCCTTGCGCCTGCGCCAGCCGATCGCGGCGGCCAGGTCGCGCCGGTTGGCCTCGGCATCGCGAAAGACCAGTTCCAGCCCGATCGAGGCTGCAAGCGAAGGCAGGGCGGCTTCGCCCGCGGTTTCGATGAACAGGTCTCCGTAAAGCTCCTCGACGGATTGGCGCAGGGCGGCAAGAGGCGCGGCAAGGGCTTCAAGCAGGCCGTAAAGCTCTTGCGGTTCGGGTGGCACCGCGACGGCAGCCGCGCGGTCGCGGCGCTTGTGGAATTCGGGGATCAGCGCGTAAAGCAGCTCGCGCGTGCGGTCCAGATGATCGCGATCATAGGGATAGCTCATGGCGCGCCTCCGGGCATCACGCGGTCCAGCAGGTCCGGCTCGACCATCTGGATTTCCAGCGCCGAGGGGGCCAGGCGCAGCCACTGGCGCGTGCTGGCATGAACGATGTCGGCGACGGCGTGGCTGGAGATCCCGGCCGTCAGCCCATAACGGCTGGCATGGACCGCCGCGACGCCGGGCAAAGCCAGAAGCCGGGCATAGATCCCCGACAACGATTGCGGCGCCGACAGATCGCGCCCGGCAAAGGTGAACAGCCCCGCGTCCTCCGGTCCGCCCAGCAAGCTTTCCTCGACCGCGCGGCGAACCGCCTCGGCAAGCCAGGCGCGATCGCGTTCGACCCGCAGGCCAAGGCTGACATCCACCGCCTGCGGCGCCAACACCTGAAGCGCCATGCCGGTATCGCGGCGCGCATCCATGAAGGCCAGAAAAGCGCCCGGATCGACGGGGCCCGCGCCTGCCGCGTCGGCGGCGACCAACTCGATCCCCGTGCCGTCCCGCCATCTGGCCGAGGCGCGGACAATACCGGGGAAAAGCAGCGCGAGATCGGCGTGATCCTCGACCGAAACGGCGCGGTCGAAGACGCGGACGGGCCGCACCGCCTGGCGCGCGATATCCTCGGGTCCGGCGGCATCGGTTCCGCCCGCGATCGCCAACGGGTTGGTGACGCTGTCCAGCAACGGCGATGCGCGGCGGATCCGGTTCAGCCGTCCCGGCCCGGCGTTGCCCGCATCCCCCAGACCCTGCCGATAGGTCGCGGTGATGTTGCGCCGCCCGGATGGCGGGATCGCGCCGCGTCCCTCGCCTCCGAAACGGACCGTCACCGCGCCCTTGGCATCGGTCTCGACGCTGTGGATCCGGGCCTCGGCCGCGTGGGCGTGGAAATCCGGGGCAAGATCCCACAGCACGCCATCGACGCGGGTTTCCAGCGCGATCTGGCTGCCTTCGGCCCCGGCCAGGCGGGTCACGGGTGACTTCTTGAGTGCAAAACCCTGATGCGGAGTGACCCCGTCCGAACCGCCCAGGATTTCGGTCACGGTTTCGCCGTCGCTGACGCGGATGACGTTGCCCAGCAGCTCGACATCGCCGACCGCCCAGCCCGATGGGAAACCACCCGGCATTTCCAGGCGCAGCGTCCAGGGCTGCTGGCCCGCGGGCGGCGGTTTCAGCGCGGCGATCACGGCCTCGCGCGCTTCTCCGGTCGACAGGCGGCGCAGGATGGCGGGGCGGCCCGGACGCATGGCCGAAAGATCCGCCATGACGGCGAATTCTGGCTGCAACGCCGCCGGGTTCGGGATCGTGGGCCAAAGCTCCAGCGCGTCGGCCCATCCCGCCAGCACGGTCGCGTCCAGCGGATAGCTGGTCCAACTGCGCGGGGTGATCGCGCCCGGCAGGATGTTCAGCGCAAGCGTTGCCACCCGCGCGGACAACCGCGTCTCGACCAGTTTCTTGACGGTGGTGACGGTGACGACGGGGCGCCCGTCCACCGTTGCGGTGCTGACCTGAGGTTGCTCGACGATCTCGCCCCGGACAAAGGACACCATGTCCTCGTCATTGCGGTCGACCCAATAGACGGCAGCGCCCGAGGGCGAGACGACGGCCGCCAGTTGCGAGGAAATCGATCCCGCCAGCGGTTCGGCCAACAACAGCCGCGACGCAGCCGAGGCCGGGCTTTCGTACCCATGTGCAACTGTCCCGGCCGCGGCGGTGGTCGCGGGCGCCGCATAGGTCGAAGGCGAGGCCAGCGCCGCAGCTGGCCAAAGTCCCGGCGGGGCATTCCAGCCGAAGACCCGGCTTTGATGCCGCGGGCGGCACAGCAGCCGAAAGCCGCCCGCCCAATCGGCGGCTGTCGCGGTATCGGCATAGGGACTGCCCCCGACATGACGCAGCGCGAGGCGGGGCGGGGATGCGTCAGGCAAGGGATCGACGACCCGAAAGACCCCGGTGCGGCGAACATTGGCCAGCACCACGACATCGTCGCGCGCCAGCCCGTGACGCTTGTTCAGCCGGATCTCGATATAGCCGCGATCGGCTTGCATCGGGTGCAGGATCTCGGCGGCAGCGGGTCGGATCGCGTTCCAGCCCGCATCAAGCTGCGCCTCGGCCAGCGTCTCCAGCGTCCGGGCCTTGATCTCGCCCAAGGGAGAGGTCTGAAGCGCGAAGCCCTTGGGCAGGCTGCCCGACAAACCGGGCTTGACCGTAAAGGCCGCAAGCCCGGTCGCCGCCGCGCCGGGATCGGGGGTATAGGCCAGCCGCCTTGCATGCCGCGACAGGTTCTCGGGCAACAGGGCCGAGCCGAGATTGGCCTCTCGCGCATACAGGCCCTGATGTTCGCCAAGAACATGCGCAAGCAGCGCGGGCAGTTCGATCAAGGTGCGGGCAAGGCCACGACCCTTGGCCGGAATCTCGATCCCGTGGCCATCGCGGGCCACGGCCTCGGCCAGTTGGACGAGCGCGGCGAAGTCGGGACCGAAATAGCTGTCATCGCCGCGGGGCGAGGGGGCGGGACGGTGGATCGGCGGTCGGGACATCGGATCACCTCGCCTAGGACGAAACGGTTTCGGGCGCGGGTCCGTCGACGACGAAGCCCTGTCCCGCGGGAATGGCGTCGGTTCCCAGCACCCGGACCGACAGGCGGCCAAGCTCGGGGCGGGATTCGTCGCCCATGAATTGCGCGATCTCGGTTGCGCCCAGCAGGATTACCTGCGCCACCTCGGGTGCTCCGGCCTGCAGCAGCGGGCGGAAGGTCGCGGCCTTGACCGCACCGACTTCGGGCAGGCGGGCGACGGCTGCCAGCAGGTCGGGCAGCAGGATGCTTTCACCGAAGCCTCGCCGCGAAGGGTGAAAGAAGCCGGGGCGGGCGGCACTGCCCGGCACCAGGGCCTCGCGCACGGCACGGCGGATCGCGGCGGCCCCGGCCTGTCCGTGCGGGCAGACAAGCAGCGCGATGTCCAGCGCGACGTAATCGGGCGCGCCCAGAACATGCTCGCGTCCCGACATGCGCAGCCGGTCCAGATGGGCGTGGACCGCGGCTGAAGTCGCATCATCCAGCCGGTCACCGTCGCCCGGCGCGCAAAGCACCATGATCGTGTTGAAAATCCCGCCCAATTGCCGCGCCGTCGCCCGTGCGACACCCGGCACCTCTTCGGCGGCGCGGGCGTAATCGGCGGCGGTCACGCAGCGCTCGCGCGCGGGATGGCGGATCGATTCCGGGATCATTGCGCGCGCCTGCGCGGCCGAGACCCGGCGACGCCCGCCCGACGCGGGCAGCAGGTTCGTCGCGGCAATGGGAGACAGCGCCGCGAAATCCGCCGCCGCCCCGGCATCGCCCGACAGGGGCGGACGCGCCGCGCCAAGGGCGAAGGCGCCAAGGTTCCCGGCCTCGGCATCGCCCTGCCGCCAGTCCAGCCGGATGCGCTGATGCGCGGGCTGTTGGGCCAGGGCCCGGCTTGTCGTGCCATCGGGCAGGGGTAGGGCGCGACCCCGCGTGCCGTCGCCAAAGATCAGCCAGACCGAGCCGTCCTCTTCCGCCTCGGTCGTGAAATGGCGGTCAAAACCGGCCGAGTTCATCAAGGTCGGTTGCCAGTCCCAGCTTTCTGCCCCGACGCTGAGCCGGATCGAGGGGCGGCCGTCATCCTCGCACAGGATCTGCGGCTGCGGGGTGCGCAGCGCGCGGATGCCCAAGGCCCCGGTCACCAGATCGGTCGCAGCGACCAGGTCGCGCCGCCCCGCACCCAGTTCCATCGCGGCACCTTCTTCATTCGCGGCGGTCACGGGTTCTCCGTGGATCGCCTCGATCAGATTGACGGTGATCAGGACCGGCGCGCCTTCCGGATCGGACCAGGGCCGGATGAGCTGGGGCAGGGGGTCGGCCATGACCAGCCGTGTCAGTTCGCTCAGGGCCACGTGCGGGGCATCGGCAGGATCCTGGACCCAGCCGGGCAAGCTGATCTCGGCAGTGCCAAGGATATGGGTGACATGGGCGATGCGCCCCTGCACCAATGCGATCCGCTGGCCCTCGATCAGGTTCGCGCCCCAGCCCCACAGCAGGATCTCGCGCGTGCCGGGGGGCAGGACGGCATCGGGGGCGCCCGGCCACGCGGCAAGGCGCAAGGTGCCGCGATCAGCATCCCGCGTCAGCCCGGCGTTCCACGCCGCGTCCAGAAAGACCGGAACCTCGCTCAGGAAGGTCGCAGTGATGCGGCCCAGTTCTTCCTCGCGCACGAAACGGGTGCCCGCGGGCAGGAAGCCGCTGCGCCCGGCGGGCAGATCGACCGCGACCACAGCCCGGGCCGAGGCGCCTTCGTCCAACGCCATGCCCAGCAGAGCCGCATGACGCCGCAGCGACAGTCTTTCGCGGGCGGTGTCGATGAAAGCCTCTTGCACGACCCGGTCCTGATGCAGGGACAGAAGCTCGGCATGATGGGCCAGAAGCTCCATCAGCATCATCTCGGTCGAGGCGGGGTTGACCGCCGCCCAGTTCGGATCGCTGGCTAGCGCCCATTCCTGCAGCACCGCCAGAAAGCCGGTATAGTCCTTGGTCGCCAGGTCAATCGCGGGCTGCGCGCCGGCGGGCGCGAGCGCGGGGGGCGGCTCGTGGCAATCTCCGGCGGGGCAGGCAATGAAGAAGTCGAATTCGGCTTCGGCAAAGAATGGGTTCAGCGGATCGTTCCCGCCCGACAACAGGGTGACGCGGGTCTGGCCGCGCGGTCCCTGATGCGGAAACCGCAGCGCGATCAGCCCATCCCCGTTCGAAACTGGCAGCCGCTCGAACGCGATCACGCTGCCATCGGGACTGGCCAGCGCGACGTCTTCGGGGACCATGCCGGATGCGGCCTTGGCCAGCATGATCCACAGCTCGGCGACATAACCGGGCGGAGGAGGCTCGGCGAAGCTCAGCGCGGTAATGCCTTGCCAGCCTGCGCCGATCTCGGCCTCGCCCCATTCCAGCCCATAGGCGCCGGGTTCGGTCACAGCACCACCTCCAGCCGCAGGGGGCTGCGGTCGCGGCGCAGCGCATAATCGATGGTGACAAGGATCGCGCCTTCGTCCTCGGCGCCGGTGACGGTCAGATCCTCCAGCAGCACCTCGTCCCCGAAGACGGCGTCAAGGCTTTCGCGGATACGGTATTCCAGCGCCGACAGCGCGAGCGGAGAGATGTTCTGGAACACCTGCGCATCCAGCCCCGCGCCGAAACGGGGCCGCATCACCCGTTCCGCCGGCCGGGTGAACAGCACTGCCATGATCCGGTCGCGGACATGCGTCTGGAAATCCTCGGTCTCGGCCAGACCCTCGCGGCGCAGGCCGGTCCCGGCACGAACCAGCGGCGGGCCCAGCGAGAACGGATCAGAGATGTAGCGTGCGGACATGGGATGTTCCGGGGTTCACATGACGGGGGATGGCGGCATTGGCGGCGGGAAGGTGACGATCGAGGACAGCGCCTGCGCGTGCAGCGCTGCGGCGATCTGGTCGGCGCGAGAGGATTGCGGCACGTTCAGGTCGGCAAGCACCATCCCGATCGCGGCCGCCGCTGCGCTGGTGGCGATGGGCGGCGCGGCGACGCCGGGTCCGAAGGATTGGCCCGCGACATAGGCCATGAACGAAATTGCGATGCCCTGTCCCGCAGCGGGGGCGACGCCAGCCTGCAGGAACGGCAGCAGCATCGATTGCAGCTGGCCCTGCCGTGCCGACGCGGTGGCGCATGGGATACCCGAGGCCATCGCCAGCGCGAACCATTCCGCGATGGCCCCGGCCAATGCCTGGGCCGAGGCCGCCGCATCGTCATGGAACGGCCCCTTGTCATCGCGCGGAAGCCAGCGCGATTGCAGTGACTGCGACAGGGCCGAGGGTATCAACGGCATCTGGTCACTCCGTCTTCGTCACCTGGCTGAGCAGGCTTGAAGTCATGGGCTGGGTCGGCGGTCCCGAGGGGCCGACGCCCGTCGGATGGGTATGTGTGTTGAAATACTGCATGAAACTGTCTCCCAGGATCAGCGCCTCGGCAGCATTCGCGCCAAGCTTGATCTTGTCGGCCTTGATGGTGACCTCTCCCTGACCCGAGATGCGGATCTCGGCCCCCGAGGCTTCGGCGATGACGATCAGTCCGCCATCATCGTCCAGGCTGACGACATGACCGGCGCTGGTCCGCAGGATGTAAAGGCCGGGCGCGGCGGGACCATCCGGCCCCTCGGGTGTCTCGGCCCCGGTCTTGCTGCCCAGGTCGTCCTGTCCTCCGGCGCTTTCGGGTGCGCCCCAGAAGGTGCCGGCCCAGATCGGGCGCATCGGGTCGCCCGCCTCGAATTCGATCCAGACGGTATCGCCGACATCCGGAAGTGCAAAGAAGCCCCGGTTTGCGCCGCCGCCCCACGGCATGCAAGGCAATGCCCAGCCGCAATCCTGATCGGGACCGAAGACTTCGGGCACGCGGGCGCGCAGGCGGGCGATCTTTTTCGGGTCGTCGCGGTCGGTGACGATGCCCGCGTATTTGCCGTAGAAGCTGGCGCGACCGGCATCGCCGACCAGAGCCGCCACGGCGCGCATCGTGTCCGAGGTCATGCCGCCCATCTGCAGCATGTGGCCAAGATCCAGAGGCTTGCCGTTCGTCTCGCTCATGCCGGGGGCTCCTCTTCGGCGGATTGGCCAAAGGTCTCGCTGCCCTTGCGGCCAAGCGCGTTCGAGACAGCGACAAAATTCTGGGTCAGGTTGCCGTCTGCCATCGCCGTCACCACCTCGCGGATGTAGTAGCTGCCGCTCAGCCGGTCGCCGACGCCCTTGATCAACGCGGTGCGATGGGGGCGCAGCAGCCCGCGATAGCGCGCGGGATCAAGCTGGCCGCGCGCTTCGATCACCAGATGGTCCTGCGTCCCGCGCCCGCGGGCATGGGCGCCAAGCGCGGCGTCCCGCGGCACGGCCCCGCGCAGCAGGCGGACCGATCCGGTCGCCCCGGCGCGCACCAGACCCTGCGCCGCCTCCGAGGCGAACAGCGCCTCGCCCAGCGGCTCATCCTGGGCCTCGTCCTCGGCCCGCAGCATCCGCTTGGCGACGGCGTCGATCGCATGGGCGATCCGCCGTTCGGGCCGGTCTAGCGCCATCGCGAAGTCGATCCAGTCAAGATTGGCATTCTCGCGCAGGACGGTCAGGTCCGCTTGCGGGGGATCCGAGAACCGGCGGGGGTGGAAATGGCAGACCTGCTCGGCGCTTTGGGGGTCAGGCTCGAAATAGACGACATAGCCGTTTCTGGCGGCCAGATGGCGCAGGAAAGCCCAGTCATCGGCGCGCTGGATCAGCAGCATGTCGTCGGCGGCCAGACGCGCGGCGGTATCCTCGGCATCGATCTGCAAACCATAGCGGCCCGCTATCTCCGTCGCGGCATCGGCGTCGCCCGCGTCGGGATAGCTGGCGACGCGTTCCTCGGCCTGCAGCAAAAGGGTCGCGTCCTGCGCCAGCACCTCAAGATAGGAATTCGCCTCGGGTTCCTCGAAATGGGGACGCAGATGCGAAAGATGGCCCGAGAACACCACCAGATCGCTGCCCCCCGGTGCCCCCAGCGTCAGCCGCAGCGCGGCGCCGGGTTCAAAGGGGCTGTCGTCCAGCAGGTCATAGGTGCCGTCCGCGCCCTGCCGCAGGCCCAGCCGCAGCGCCAGCCGCGACGGCATGTCATCGGCTTCTGACAGGTCGAATCCCGAAACGCGCCCCATCAGGTCCGCCGGAAGGCGGGTGCCGTCGATTTCGATCGAAAAGCGGGGCGTCGCCATGTCAGGATTCCTATTTGTCGGGGGGGATCGGGACCGGCGTTCCCGGCTGGATCGCGTCGAACGGGTCCATCGCATCCGAGGCATCGGCGATCCGCCACAGCTTCAGCGGGTCGCGGTAATAGCGCGCGGCCAACGTATCCAGACGGTCGGTGTCCGTCGCGGTGGCGGCAAAGATGGCGGCGCGCTGGGGCCGGGGGGTCATCCCGATCAGCTCGACCCGCGATCCGTCCGCGCGGATCCACGGAATGCGCGGGGCGCTTGCGTATCTGCTTTTCTTGTCGACCGCCATTTCGCGCCCTCCTTCACTGGGGCAGGTTGATCGACGTGCCCTGATCGGCCGTCGTGTCGAGGTAAAGCCGCGCCATCTTGCGCCGATTGGCGCCGGTGAAGCCCAGCGAGGAACTGACGCGGGTATTGTCGCGGGCCTCGGCCTCGCCCAGAACCTCAAGACCGACCTCGATTTCGGCCCGCACTGGGTAAAGCTTGCCGTTGAAGAAGGTCTCGGCGATCGACATGCCGGTGATCTTGACCGGGACCACGCGTCTTTCGCCCCAGACGAACAGGACGATGGGCCGCCTGCCGCGCGCCCGGACCGGTTCGCTGCCGTCCGAAGGCGCCTCGCTTTCGCTTTCGACCGGATAGAGCAGTTCCTCCAGCGCCGAGATCTCGGGCATCACCCCGAATTCGATGGGCAGGGACGAACGCGTCTCTTCGCGCTCGGCAAGGTCGAAGCGCAACAGGACCGAAAAGCTTTCCTTCAGCGTGCCAGACGAGGCATCGGCCCCTTGCTCGCCGCTGGTGCCACCCTGACCCGCGCCCTGTGCCCCCGGCGTCGCGCCCTTGTCCGCCCCGCCCTGTGCCTGTTCCAGCTGCAATTGGCGCGTCAGCGTTTCGGGATTGAAGCGGAAGGGGATGAAGCCCGACATGACCGATGTGTCGTCTGGATTGTAGACGGCGAACGCACCCTGGACGAAGTTGATCTGGTCGGTCATTGCCCGCGCTCCCATGCTGCCCTGATCGCATCGCCGATCCGGCGCGCCAGTTCGGCCTCTCCCCCCGGAGCAAGCAGCGTCTGCGCATCGGCCAGATCCAGTCGCAGATCGCCAAGCCGGATGTCACGGATCGCGCCCTCGGTACCCGAAAGCTGCCGGGCGACCTGGGCCAGCGCGCGCTCGATCACCGCGCGCAGGCGCTGTCCCTCGTCCGCCGTCGCGCCCTCGACGGTGATGTCTGCGATATCCAGCGTCAGGTCGCGGACCATGCTCAGCGCGCCTCCGTCAGCCATTGGGCCAGCGGGCCCAGGTCTTCGGCCCCGCGTGGCAAGCCCGATTTCTCAAGCTCGCGCAGGATGGCGCGGGCCAGATGGCGCTGGCCCAACGGCGCGCCCTCGGCCGCGGCCAGATGGGTCGCGGCGACGGCGGCATTCCTGATGTTGCCGCCCGCGAAACGAAAGCGTTCTGCCAGCATCGACAGGTCCAGATCATCCTCGCGCCAATCGGGCAGGGGCAGGTTCCGCCGCCAAAGCTCTTCGCGCTCGGCCTGCTGGGGCATCGGAAAATCGATGATGAACTGCATCCGCCGGGTGAAGGCTGGGTCCAGATTGGCGCGCAGGTTGGTGGCAAGGATCGTGACCCCACCAAAATTCTCCAACCGCTGCAGCAGGAAACCGACCTCGATATTGGCATAGCGGTCATGGGCGTCCTTGACGTCCGATCGCTTGCCGAAGACCGCGTCGGCTTCGTCAAAGAACAGGATGCCGTGGCCGGCCTCGGCCTCGTCGAAGATGCGCGACAGGTTCTTTTCGGTCTCGCCGATATATTTCGAGACGAGCTGCGACAGGTCGGTGCGATACAGGTTCAGCCCCAGCGCATTGGCAAGGCAGCGCGCGGCAAAGGTCTTGCCCCCCCCGGGCGGACCCGAGAACAGCAGCGTCAGCCCGTTCGCCTCGCCCGCATCGCGGGGCAGGCCCATGACGTTCCAGACGCGCGACTGGCTTTCGCGCCAGGATACGGCGTCGCGAAGCTGGGTCATGATCTCGTCCCCTGCGACCAGATCGGACAGGGTGACACTGGTGCGGACATTGCTGACGGAAGGCCCCATTCGCCTTGCCCCCGCCGCGCGGATTGCCGCCGCCATGGCGGCACGGTCGGGCGGGGTCAGAAGCTGGTCGCCATCCTGCGCAAGGTTTGCCATCAACTCGGCCTCGCGTCGGGCGCCCTGCAATTCGGACAGGGTCAGTTGGAAACGCGGTGCAAGGGCATCGGCGATGGCGGGCGCGATCCCGGCTGCATCCCAGACCGCGCGGTTTTCGACCGCGTCAAGCGCAGGCGCGTCAACGGCCTGGATATGCCCCGCATCGAACCGGTCGGGGGCAAGCAGCAGAAGCCCCGCCCCGTCGGCGATGACCGGGGGAATGCGCGGCGGAGCGTCCAGCGCGAAAAGATCCACCGCCAGCAGGGGGGCATGGGGATCGGGCAGGGGGACCGGTTCGCCTCCGCGCAGCTCGATAAGCTCATAGCCCCGCCCCGCCCCCAGTGAGGCGATGTCGCTGGCAAGCTGGCGGGCCATCCGGCGCGAGGAGCTGCGGACCCAGACCACGCCTTCGGCAGCAAGGATGCGGGCAGCGACACGCGCGGGGCGCAGCATGACGGCCGTGTGGGTCGCCGCGAAGAAATCGCCCCTGGCACGCAGGGCGCGGCCAAAGCAGCGGCCCCGCCCCTCGGCGGAGAGCCGTATTCCCCATTGCGAGGCCGGCAGGCTTGCGGCGGCCGGCGGGACCAGTTCCAGCCCGTCCTCGGCGCCTGCGGCAAGCAGGGCGGCCGCCAGCGCCTCGTCATAGCCAAGCCCCAGCCCGGCCATTGCAATGCGGGCAAAGACGCCGGGTGTCGGCAGGTGCAGGGCGGGATTGTCGGCCAGGATCGAAAAGGCGGCCGCCGCGTCGGGAAAACGCTCGGCCGCCAGCGCCGCGACCGTGGTCCAACCAGAGGCATCGACAGGCAGTTCCGCCGCGCGGCGGACCAGTTCCTGCCATTCCCCGGCGCGATCCGGCCATGCCGAACGCGGATCAAGATCCTCGGGTGGCCGGGTGCGGCTGGCCTGAAGGTGATGTGTCACGGCCAGCAGCGCCGCATCATGCATCCATTCGGCCGGCTCGGCGGCCAGGGGGCCAAGTCCCATCGCGGTCATGGCGCCACCTCGACCAGCACCGCCGGGGTGAAGCTGGCGGGGCCGCCCCGCAGCGCGACAAGATAGGGGATGGCGCGCAGGCCCGCCGCGTCCAGACCAGCGCGGGCCAGCGTGACCTGTCCCGCCGCAACCGTCGTCGGGGCCAGGTCGATCACCTCCAGTGGCGAGTGGATCCCGCGGGCGGGCCACAGGAAGGCACGATCGGTGGCGGCCAGACCACCACCCGTCAGCAGAAGGTCGGCGCCTGCGGGCAGGGCATCCACCGGCGCATCAAGCGCCGCCCCCGTGGCGGAGACGGTTACCGGATGGCGTTCCGAGGTGCCCCCCGGTCCGGTCAGCACCACGTCCAGCGGTCCGTCTGGCGCAGCGGCGGGATAAGTTGCGAAGATGCGGCCCAAGGCATCGGGTCTTGCGATCTCTCCCGCGCCAAGGGGCGGGTCCGCGAAGACGAAAACCTGCTCCCCGATCCGCAATTCGGTCGCGTTGGCTGCTTGTGCACTGTCGATGCGGATGCGTCGTCCCCGCCCCAGCGGCGAGGGATGAAGCGTGGTGATCGCCGGGCGTGCGACCGGCGCGGGGCCCGCCAGCCGGACTCCGCCCGGCACGACCGGCACGGCGGCTGGCA
>Ga0160446_100170_pt1 | contig 49989 bp, 46 predicted proteins | sample HID1973I_E1MG_FD_108200 | JGI IMG/M metagenome (GOLD analysis project Ga0160446, IMG submission 108200) | Enriched mosquito-associated microbial communities from UW Madison campus, WI, USA - HID1973I_E1 MG | ecosystem: Host-associated > Arthropoda: Insects > Digestive system > Unclassified ...
AGGCGAGGACGGCCCGCGCTTCCAGATCAACTTCCAGAACTGCGTCCACTGCAAGACCTGCGACATCAAGGACCCCAGCCAGAACATCGTCTGGACCACCCCGCAGGGCGGTGACGGGCCAAATTACCCGAACATGTGATCGGGGGGGCGGGCAGATACAGGCTTTCTCGTTCCGCGACAGAAAGGGGCTTCGCTCCGTCCGGTCCATTGCAGTCCACAGATACGTGTGTGTTTCGAGTGGACTGCTTGAGCTGGACGACCGCCCCGTCGGAAACTGATACGCTGAGCGGGTCTTGAAGGGAGAAGGCTCATGACCTCACGAGCTGCGCTGCCCGTGCCCCGATCAACCGCAGGCTAAAGGTCAACGAGCGCGAAAGGAGTTTGGCACTATTCGCTTTCGAGACATCGGCGTGAAGGTGTCGCCGGACCGGATGTCTTTATCCGGACGCACGGCGTGGATCAGGGCGTATCAATTTCAAGACGACACTGCGGAAATCTCGGGCCGAGGAGTCGTCGATGTCGTCACACGCAGGTAGTTCTGCCCCGAGCACGAACCTGCCGGCGAAGCTGAAGTAACCGTCAGAGGTTTTTCACGCGTCACTTCGATATAACATGTTGGTATCAATGACTTAACTTTGCCAAGCAGGGCAGGGTGCTCGGTGGTCGTGTGGACGACCCTATGGGCATACGCATTCGGAGGAACAAGCCCATGACCGGTCCGACGAATTGCGGTCAGATACGCCCCTTTTCACGAAACCAGCCCCAGAAGACCAATCGTGATCAGGCTGAGCGCCCAGAAAGTCTCAAGATTGAACCAGCTGCGCGAGACGAAACCCAACCCCAGCCAGCCGTGAACCGCCAGCGCGATACCGCCCCCGACGGCGACCATCGCCACCGTATGCACGACCGCGACCGCGATCGCCGTCCCGATGTTCCCCGGCGCAAGCTGAGCCAATGCCGCGGCATGATGGCCATCCGTGCGGCACAGGCCCAGATAGATCGGCAGGATCATCAGCCCGGCCCCGTGGACCAGCGCGATCGCAAAGGACCACAGCACCAATTGCCCGGGCCTGATCCGTGCCAGCCCGCGCGGGTGGCGGCGCTCGACCAGCCGATAGCAGCCGAACAGGATTACCAGCAGGCTCGCGGCGATCCGGATCTTGTCCTGATAGGCGACCAGCCACAGGGCCAGCGCAAAGGGCAGCAATATCGCCAGGACCGAGGCCAGATGCCCGACCGCCAGTTGCCCCATGCCCGACAGCAGGTCGCGCCGCCCGCGCCCCATCAGCCCCGCCGACACCGCCAGGGGCCAGCCCATGCCGGGGTTTGCCCCGTGATAGGCTCCGCTCAACAGCACCGACAGCCACAGCCCGGCCTGCCCCCAGCCCTCCACGTCAGACCGAGGGGTAGCAGAAGGATTCGGTCGAGCAATCCCCCCCTTCCAGCCGGATCTGATGCGCCCGATAGCCGGCGGGGAACTCGGGCCAGAAACCGGCGTCAAGGGTCAAGCCGCCCATCGCCCCGACATCGGCCTTGACCATCGCCGAGGGCACGCCGCCGGGATAGAACTGCTCGTCCCATGTCGAATAAAGCGAATTCGTCCAATAGACGCGCTTGCCGTCACGGCTGATCTCGACCATCTGGGGGCCTCCGGCATAGGGCTTGCCGTTGGGATGCGGGGTCTTGCGCGTGATCCCTCCGACATGGACCGAGCCTGTCAGTTTCGGCTGCATCGGATCGCTGACATCATATTGCCGCATCTCGCCCGTGCCCCAGCACGAGACGTAAAGAAAGCGGTCATCGAGCGACAGGTCGATATCGGTGATCAGCGGCGGGACCGCCTTGAAGCCTTGCAGCAGCGGCGGCAGATCCTTTGGATCGGCGGCTTCCGGCGGGATCGTCGCGGTCTTGCGACAATGAAACTCGGCGCCCTCGCGCCACCAGGTCCAGATCGAGCCTTCCAGGTTGGTCGTGTCCACCACTACGCCGACAAAGCCATATTGCTTGGCCGGATCATGCGCGGGGCGTACCTCCAGCGCCATCTGGTGGTTTTCGCCCAGATCGATCACCTGCACATGTTTGCGTGCCCGCAGATCCCAGAAATGCAGTCGATGCCCGTATTTGTTGGCCAAAAGCTGCTCGGGGACGATGCCGTTTTCAAACTGCGGCGGCAGTGCCCATTCGCTGGAGACCATGTAATCGCGCGGAAGGTTCCACCAGAAATCGTAATGCTTGTCTTGCGGACCTCGTTCGATCTCCCAGCGGCCGATGACGTCGAAGGTCTGGCAATCCATGATGAAGATGCCGGGCGGGCCGTCGGTTCCGTCCGGGCCAGCCCCTCCAAGGGTCGAGACATAGATCCCTTCGGGTCCACAATGGATGGTATGGGGGCGGGAATAGCCGGTCTTGCGAAAGACCTCGTCTGGCTCGATGACGCGGTGGATCTTGGGGTGGCGCGGATCGGGCTTGGTATCGACGATATAAATGCGGGACGAGCGCAGCCCGGGAATGATCAGGTAGCGTCTTTCCAGAAAGGCATGTCCCGTCAGCGGAGACAGCGAGGATGAGCAGGCGTTCCAGCCGAAATGATGGAACTCGTCGCCCTTTTCAGACATCACCAGGGTGCTGATGACCTGCCCGAATTTCGGCGATTTCGGATCGAGATCGACCACTGCCAAAGCATCGGGCTGCGAGAAATCCGGGCTGAGCAGAAGTGTATAAGCCAGTTTCTCGGGCTCGGCCTCCATGGCCAGCCGGGGCGTCGCGTGGAATGTGGGATCGGGACGGATCGACATGCACTTCTCCTTTCATGATGCCCTTGATGCGGACCAGGATAGAAGCTGCGGTGGGGCGACAACGTGATCGCACCGCTGATGTGAAGGCTGAACCCGCCCCGAAACTGCGGCAACGATTCGTTTCCCCGGCCCGTCGTCCCTTGGTCGGCATGGGGCCAGCGAACCGATTTGCCGACCTCGTGAGCGCGGTAGGGTAGAATGTAAGAAATACCTAGATTGGTGTCGTCACCGGGCGCAAACCTGCCCGCGCATCGGCATTGTGCTCCTATGCCTTGCGGCGGGTGCCATCCTCGCGATGAGCGGCACGCCGCGGATGATCGCGCGCATCGGCGCCGCTCTACTTGCCAAGCTAGGAAGCATCATTGCCGTCATCGCGTCTGCGGCATTCCTTCACCTGTCGCCCGAGGGCGAGCACAAGGCGGCACATGACCAGCGGTCCGGGGCGGCAAAGCCCGGTCTGCGCGCGCTGCGGATCGGCCTTCCAGCCACTGCATCTATCAGGTCGTCGGGACTGCCCATGTCTGACGGCTCTTGCATAGCGCGTTTGCGACTGTGACTGCTGGCCCCAATATAGAGATGCACTTCGCTCAGGCGCTTGTTCTCAGAAAATGTGGCATGCGTCACGCACTGCTGGCTCTGGTCGAAGCCCCGATCTAGTAGGGAAATAATGTCCCAGCGGACCTTTGGCCGCCGGGCGGCATAGGAATTGGTTTTGACGTATTTGCCGTTCTGGTGCGGGTCGCGGACTCACAGGATGTCCCGCAGCCCCGCCGTCGGCAGGCTCAATAGCCGGTGCAGGTCGTCGGGCCGGGCAGGAGCCTGGCTAAAGCACAGGCTAACTTGCCCGGCCCAACCCGCCCAGCCATTGAAGTGCACTTTCCAAACTGGGTTCAGGCCGGGGCCTGTCGAGCTGCAACTCATCCGCGATATGTGAAAGGTGATGCGCCATTTTGGCGGCGGCTTTCTCTCCGTCGCCAACGGCTATCGCGCGAACGATGCTGCTGTGCTCGTCCCGCGGGCATCCCGTCTCGGATTCCGCGTGAACCAGGATCGCAAGACAGGTCAGTACCTGCAGTTGCGTCAGGATGTGGACCAGATAGACGTTCCCGCTGATCTCGGCCAGCTTTAGGTGAAACTCTCCGGTCAGACGGACGAGGGTTGAGCGGTCTCCGGCATTTCGCGCTGCTTCCTCGGTCGCGATGTGATGGTTCAGGCGCTCCAGATCCTCGGCCGAGCGGGTCAGCGCGATCGAATGGACCATTCCCGGTTCGATCATCTTCCGCACGTCCAGCATCATTCTGGCTTCCGCGCGCGAGGGGGCCGCGATCGTATAGCCAAGGTTCGGCGTCTTCTTGAAGACTCCGATCTCCGAAAGCTTGCCCATCGAGGCACGCACGACGGTCCGGCTGACACCGAAGATTTCGGCAAGCTTCGCCTCGGTGATCCTTTCCCCCGGCGGCAAGCGCTGTTCGAATATCGCCTCGATCAGGCGGCGCGTGATCTCCTGCTCGGTATAGCCGTGACGGCGCTTCTGAGAAGGGCCGTCCGCCGAATTTTCCTTGCTGTTCATGAGCTTTCTGAAATGCCCCCGTGCGGTTCAATGTCAGCCTAAAACCTGAGCATTCATGTCTGCTCCGCGCGATCTACATGCTTTCAGCCGATATCGCATGTCGCCCCGGCAATTTCAATTGACACAGTCCAACATTGTCCTTTTCATTGTATCCAATCAAGTAAACCAGCTGCGAGCCCCAAGTTTCGCGAAGACGGAACAGGTCACCAGCTTCAACGCAGGGAGACATTGACTTGGAACTCAAGACGCTTCTTTTCCCCAGCCGGCGCTTGCTGATGCAGACCGCTCTGGGGGCGCTGGTCCTCGCCGCACCCCTCGCCGCTCAGCCGGGCTGGGCGCAAAACGCGCAGGAAATCCTGATCGTCGCCGGCCCCCGCACCCCGGAATCCCTCGATCAGGAATATCCGCCGACCGAGGCCGTCCACGAATTGCGCCGCAACGTGAACGAGCGGTTGCTGACCTATGAGATGAAGAAGGGCGAGGACGGCATCTCCTATGAGGATTTCTCGAAGGTCGCCGGCGCATTGGCCGAATCCTGGGAGGTGGCACCCGATTTCAAGTCGATCACCTTCCACCTGCGGTCCGGCGTGGTCAGCGGCGCGGGGCATCCGCTGGATGCCGATGACGTCATGTGGTCGTTCGAGCGCGGCTGGAACCTGAAGTCGAACTTCCACTGGTACATGACCCAGATCCTCAAGATTGAGGATTTCGACACGGCCTTTGAAAAGATCGATGACATGACCGTCAAGGTCAGCATCCCGAACGCGTCGCCTTTGCTGGAAAAGCTGTGGATCAACAGCGATCTGGGCATTCTCGACTCGGACACGATGAAGGAGCACCTGACCGACGCGGATCCCTGGGGACAGCGCTGGCTTGCCACCAACTCGGCATCCTTCGGACCTTACAAGGTGACCAAATACGCACCGGGGCAGGAAATCATCTATGAGGCCAACGCGGACTATTACCGCGGCGCGCCGAAGCTGAAGAAGGTCATCTTCCGCGAGATGCCGACCAGTGCCAACCGCCTTGCGGCATTGCAGGCCGGGGCGGTCGACGTGGCCGAATACCTGTCGCCGCGCGAACTCTCGATGCTGGGGCAGATGCCGGGCGTGACAATCAACAAGGTGTTCGGGAACTTCGTCCACCGGGTCGAGATGCAGAATGAAACCCCACCCTTAGACAATCCCAAGGTTCGCCGTGCGCTGAACTACCTTGTGCCGCGGGATGAGATCGCGAAGGCCGTCTATTTCGACACCGCCCGCCCGACAAAAAGCCCGATTTCAGAGATTTATCCGGCCTTTACCGAAGAATACTACGATTTCGGGAATGATGTGGAAAAGGCCAAGGCCCTGCTGGCCGAGGCAGGGTTGCCGGACGGCTTCCAGACCGAGCTTGGCTATCGGACGGGCGACCAGCTTGAGGAAGAGCTTGCGGTCATCCTGAAGACCGCCTTCGCCAAGGCGGGCGTGGACGTTACCCTGTCCAAGCTGCCGGCATCGACTCTGGTCGAGCGCTATACGAAGGGCCAGATCCCGATGTATTTCTTCCGCGACATGGCGATCGTTCCCGATGCAGCCTATGTGGCGAACCTGTGGCTGAACAGCAATTCGCTGATCGACTATTCACGCTTCCACAGCGACGAGGTGAACGAGCTGATCAACAGCGCGCTGACCTCGACCGAAGAGGAGAAGCGGCTCTCGGACATGAAGCGCGTGCAGCAGATCACCATGGAAAACGCGCCCTGGGTCTTCCTGTTCAACCCCGGCTACCAGCTTGCGACGCGCCAGAACGTCAAGGGCTTTTCCTGGTACACGCCCAACGGCAATGCGTGGTTCGACTTCTACAAGGAATGATCTCTGAACCGAGATGTCGCCCGCCGGGCCATCCGGCGGGCATCCTTCCCTGATGGAATGACCGACATGAGCTTTTCGACGACCTGGCGGCGTCTGCCGCGTACGCTGCGCATCGTCCTGACGCGGCTTCCGATGGTGATGCCGCAGATGCTGGGCGTTATCTTCGTGACCTTCATGCTGGTCCGGCTGCTGCCCGGCGACCCGGCATTGTTGATGCTGGGCAACATGGCGACCCCGGAAAGCATCGCCAACCTGCGCGAGCAACTGGGGCTCGACGGAAGCCTCTGGCAGCAATTCGTGCATTACCTGGGTGGCGTCCTGCAGGGCGATCTGGGGGTTTCGCTGTTTACTTCTAACCCGGTGGCCGTCGACCTGATGGAGCGGGCGCCGGCGACGCTTGAGCTGATCTTCTATGCGATGATCCTGACCATCCTGATTGCGGTCGCCGTCGCAGTCCTGGCGGTCGTCCGTCCCGGTGGGATCGCCGATTACATCAGCCGCTTCTATGGCATGGCCGCCGGAGCGATTCCAGATTTCTGGGTCGGGCTTTTGCTGATCTTCTTTCTGTTCAGCACCCTCGGAATCGCCGCCGCGCCCTTTGGCAGGATCGACCCGATGGTCTCGCCACCGCCCGCTGTGACCGGCTTCTATACGTTCGACGCCGTGATCGCAGGGGATTTCGCGGCGCTGAAATCGGCAGCGGGACGCCTGCTTCTACCGGTCCTCACGCTGACCATCGTGAATGCGGGGGCGCTGATGAAGATGACCAAGACCACCTTTGCCGACATCTGGCGGTCGGACTTCATCCGGCACCAGCGGGCCAGCGGGCTGAGCCAAACCCGCATCGTCCGAAACGCGCTGCGCAACAGCCTGCCGCCGGTCATCACGCTTGTCGGCTTTCTCATCGGCTTTCTGCTGGGCGCCGCGGTCCTGGTCGAGACGATCTTCTCATGGGGCGGCCTTGGCCAATACGCGGTGCAGGCCGTGACCTATTCCGACTATCCCGCGCTGCAGGGCTTCGTGCTGGTTGCGGCCGTCTTCATCCTGGTGGTCTATCTGATCGTGGACATTCTCTACGAACTGGCCGACCCGCGGATTCAGGTCTGAGGGAGCAGCCATGTCGCAGATCAGGAACTTCATTACCTTCATCCTCAGCCGGCCGGGAGCCGCCTTCGGGCTTGCGCTGCTTCTCCTTCAGGTGGTCGCGATCATCTTCGCGCCGCTTCTGGCCACCCATGCCCCGACCGAGGCAGACCCGCTGGCCTCGCTTCAGCCGCCGTCGGGCGCGCATTGGCTGGGCACAGATGTGTCCGGCATGGATATCTATTCGCGCATCATCTATGCGACGCGCGTCAACCTGCTCATCTCTATCGTCGCGGTCGCGGTGGCCTTTGTCATCGGCGTACCCGTGGGCCTTGTCGTCGGATATTACCGCGGCTGGGCCAGCACCTTCGTCATGCGCGTATTCGACTTCATCCAGTCCTTCCCGGTCTTTGTCCTGGGCATGGCGCTGGTATCGGTGATGGGGCAGGAGATCTGGAACGTCGCCATCGTGCTTGCGGTGCTTTTCGTCCCGATCTTTGCCCGCCTGATCCGGGCCGAAGCGCTGTCGTTGCGTGACCGGCCCTTCATCGCCGCGGCGCGCTGCTCGGGCGCGACGGACAGCCAGATCATGTTCCGCCATATCCTGCCCAATGCGCTGACGCCGGCAATCGTCCAGATCTCGATCTCGATCGGGATGGCGATCCTGCTGACCGCGGGCCTGTCCTTCATTGGGGCAGGAGTTCGGATGCCGCTGCCGGAATGGGGGCTTATGGTCTCGGTCGGATCGCAGCAGATGATACTCGGCGTCTGGTGGGTCGCGCTGTTCCCCGGACTTGCCATCGTCTTTTCCGTGCTGAGCTTCGCCCTGATGGCGGATGCCCTGCGCGACTATGTTGATCCCCGCAGGGAGAGAGCCTGATGGAAATGCAGGACAGGAAACCATTGCTTGAAACCCGCGATCTGTCGGTTGCCTTCGGGGACAAGACCGTGCTGCACGGTGTCAGCCTGCAGCTTCGCCCCGACGAGGTTCTGGGCATCGTGGGCGAGACCGGCGCCGGGAAATCGGTTCTCGCCCGCGCGCTGATCGACCTCCTGCCCGGCAAGGGGCGCATCAGCGGGGGGACCGTGCAGATCGGCGGTCGTGAGTTGCGACAGATGTCCGCAGGCGAACTGCGGCAGTTGCGCGGTGGGGGCGTGGCCCTGATCGGGACGGATGCCAAGTCGCTTCTGGACCCGGTCCGCCCGGTGGGCGAGCAGGTGGCGGACGTGCTGCGCGCCCATAAGGGACTGAGTGCCGGAGCAGCCCATGACGCGGCGGTCTCGCTTTTCGCCAAGGTGGGTATCGTCGATCCCGAGAAACGCGCGCAGGCCTATCCGCATCAGCTTTCCGGCGGCATGGCCCAGCGGGTGATCATCGCCATGGCCCTGATCGCCGAGCCTCGGGTAATCCTTGCCGACGACGCGACGCTGGGGCTGGATGCCACCATTCAGGTCCAGGTGCTCGATCTGCTGGTCGCGCGCTGCCGCGAGGCCGGAATGGGTGCGATCATCATCACGCATGACCTTGGCATCGTCGCACGCTATTGCGACCGGGTGGCGATCATGCGCGAGGGCCGCATTGTCGAGGAAGGCGCGACGGCCGGTTTCCTCAATCGCCCCGCGACGGACTATGGCGCGGAACTGCTGGCCTCGGCACGGGCGCGCCCGGCACAGATGGTGCGATCGGGGCGCGCGCAGCCGGCCAAGGCGGCCTCGCTGCTGGAGGTGGTCAATCTGGTCAAGCATTTCCCGACCCCGTCGGGGCATGTGGTCAAAGCGGTGGATGACGTCTCATTTACCGTACCACGCGGCGAGACACTGGCGCTGGTGGGCGAAAGCGGCTCGGGAAAGACAACCGTGGGCCAGTGCCTTGTCAGGTTGCTCGGCTCGGACAGCGGCAGGGTGCAGTTTGACGGGCGCGATATCCTGACCTTGCCGGACCGGGATTTCCGCCCGCTGCGGCGCAATATCCAGATGGTGTTTCAGGAGCCTTATGTCGCGCTGAACCCGCGTTGGACGGTGGCACGGCTGATCGCTGAGCCGCTTGCGCTTGACCCGACGATGGCCAGCCCGGTCGCGCGGAAAGCGCGGGTGCAGGAGATGCTTGACCTTGTCCGCCTGCCCGCGCGTCTGGCCGAGGTCTATCCCCATGAGTTGACCGCGGGCGAGCAGAAGCGGGTTGGGATGGCGCGGGCCTTGGCGACCCGCCCGGATTTCGTGGTTTTTGACGAACCTACGACGGCGCTCGACATCCGGGTGCGCGCGCAGATCATTGACCTGGTGCGCGAGTTGCAGCGCGAGATGCATCTCGCGACGCTGTTCATTACCCACGACCTGAACTCGGTCCGCTCGCTGGCACATAACGTGGCGGTGATGCGCCACGGCAAGATCGTCGAGATTGGGGAGACTGAACGCATCTTTGCCAACCCGCAGCATGATTACACCCGTATGCTTCTCGGCGCGGAACTGCCGATCGAACGCTATGCGGCCTGACCGTGAAGGAACCCCAATGAGCGAGAGACATGTTCTGGTCACCGGCGCCGCCGGCCTGATCGGCAATGCGGTGCGGACCAAGCTCGAAGATCGCGGAACCAGGGTCATTGCCGTCGACCGCGTGGCGACAGAGGTCGACGGGCGCGAGGTCCGCGAATGCGACGTGACCGACATCCACGGCCTTCATGCCATCGCAAGGGCGCATGACATCGGAAAGATCGTCCATTGCGGGGCGTTTTCGGGGCCGATGGTGTCGCCCGACCATCCGATCCAAATGGTGCAGGTCAATATTGGCGGCGCCGCGAATATAGGTGAGCTTGCCCGGATCATCGGAGGCGTACGGGTGGTTTTCGCCTCGACCGCGACCGCCTATGGCGTGACGCCCCCGGCCCCCGTTTCTGAGGATACGGTCATGGTCCCGGACACGATGTACGGAGCGTCGAAGGCCGCTGCCGAGCATGTGATGAACGCCTATAAGCTGCAATTCGGCGTGGACACGGTGAACCTGCGCATCGGCTGGGTCTATGGCCCGCGCCGCAGCACGGCCTGCTTGATCCGGCAGATGCTGGTCGATGTCATGGCCGGGCGGACGACGCATTTCCCCTATGGGCGCGATTTCCCGCGCCAGTATTTGCATATCGACGACGCATGCGACGCGATGATCGCAGCCCTTGACCGGGAGGCGCTGCCGCAACAGGCCTATAACATCACCGGAGGGTCGTGGCTGACGCTGGCAGAGGTCGCCGAGACGGTGAAGCGGGTCATCCCCGAGGCGAGGATCGAGGTCGCCCCGGGCGATGATCCGGGCGACATGCGCCAGGAACGCTTCGACATTTCCGCGGCCAAGCGCGATCTGGGCTATCGCCCCCGGATGACCCTGGAACAAGGCATACGCAACTATCTGGACTGGCTTCGACTTCAGGAAGGCACGAAATGAACGCTATCGCGACACCATTCTCCTTGAAGGGGCGTAACGCCCTGATCACCGGGGGCAGTCGGGGCATCGGGGCGGCCATCGCCAGCCTGTTCGCGGATGCGGGGGCCAACGTGGCGATCTGCCATTTTGGCGATGCATCCGGGGCGCAGGCGCTGGAGCAACAGTTCAATGCCCGGTCGCTCAGGCTTGCCGCGATGGAATGCGACGTCGCCGATGAGGCGCAGGTCTCGGCATTGGCCGAATGGACCAGGGATGCGATCGGCGAGCCCGACATTTTGGTCAATTGCGCGGGCATCGGCGGCAAGGACAAGCCCTTTGGCGAGGTTTCGGTTGCCGAATGGGACCGGATGCTGGGCGTGAACCTGCGCGGGGTCTTTCTGGTCACCCGCGCCTATTTTCCCGGAATGCTGCAGCGGCGCTACGGTCGGATCGTCAACATCGCCTCGCAGCTGGCATATAAGGGCGCGCCGGGCCTTGCCGCCTATGTCGCCGCCAAGGCGGGTGTCGTGGGGCTGACCCGCGCGCTTTCCTACGAGGGGGCGGCGCATAATGTCATGGTGAATAGCATCGCTCCCGGCCCGGTCGAAACCCCGCTGCTGATGGGCCACAGCGATGCATGGCTCGCGATGAAGAAGGGTCAGTTGCCGGTCGAGCGTTTCGGCCAGCCGGACGAGATCGCGCCGACCGCGCTGCTGCTTGCCTCGGAAAAGGGCGGGGCGTTCTATTGCGGGCAAACGCTGTCGCCCAATGGCGGCGACGTGATGGTGTGAGGAGGGACATCATGCAGGAATACGACTTGGTCATCCGTGGCGGCACCGTGGTCACCGCCGCAGACACGGCGCGGGCGGATGTCGGCATTCGCAACGGCAAGATCATCGCGGTCGGGCTGGAACTGGCGAAGGGCAAGCAAGAGATAGATGCCACCGGGCTTCGGGTCATGCCCGGCGGTATAGACAGCCATGTGCATTTGGCCCAACCCGCCTTTGGCGGGCCGGCGATGGCCGACGGTTTTGAGAGCGGCACCCGTTCCGCCATCGCGGGCGGCAACACCACCGTTCTTCCCTTTGCGCTGCAATCGCGCGGCATGTCCCTGCGCAAGGCGGTCGAGGATTACCACAAGGAGGCCGAGGGTCAGTCCTATTGCGACTATGGCTTTCACCTGATCCTGACCGATCCGACCCCCGCCGTGCTGGGGCAGGAACTCCCTGCGCTCGTGGCGGCGGGCTATACCTCGCTCAAGGTCTTCATGACCTATGAGGACATGGTGCTGAACGATCGCGAATTGCTCGAGGTGTTCGATGCCGCGGGCGAGTATGGCGCCCTGGTCATGGTCCATTGCGAAGGCTATGACGCCATCCGCTTCATGACCGAAAAGCTTGAGAAGGCCGGAAAGGTCGCGCCCTATTACCATGCCGTGTCCCGTCCCCAGTCGGTCGAGCGCGAGGCTGCCCACCGTGCCATCAGCCATGCGGAACTGACGGGCGTTCCGATCATGATTGTCCATGTCTCGGGCGGCGAGGCGATGGAGCAGATCAGATGGGCGCGCAATCGCGGGCTGAAGATCATGGGCGAGACCTGCACCCAGTATGTCTCGCTGACGGCGGATGACCTCAAGGGTCTGAACATGGACGAGACCGGCAGCAAATATGTCTGCTCACCACCGCCTCGCGATCACAAAAGCTGGGAGGCGATCTGGAACGGGATTCAGACAGGGGTGTTCCAGACATTTTCCTCGGACCATTGCCCGTTCTATTTCGAGGGCGAGATGGGCAAGAAAAACCCCAAGGCGCGAACGGCCTTCAAATGGGTTCCGAACGGCATACCGGGGGTCGCGGTGCGTATGCCGATCCTGTGGTCGGAGGGCGTGGCCAAAGGCCGGATCACCGAAAACGAGTTCGTTGCCCTGACCTCGACCAATCATGCGCGGATCTATGGGCTGACCTCGAAGGGGGCGATCGCTGCGGGCTATGACGCCGACATCGTGCTGTGGGACCCCGCGCGAAAGGTGACGATCAGTCAGTCGCTGATGCATCACGGCTCGGACTATACGCCGTGGGAAGGGTTCGAGGTCACGGGCTGGCCACATGCAACGATCCTGCGGGGCGAGGTGGTGATGCGGGAGGGCGAGATCCTCGGGGCGAAGGAAGGCGGCAAGTTCCTGCCCCGCGCGCTCTCGCCCATGGCCAGCCGCGGTGCGGGCGCGCCGATGAACTAGGGGGCTATGGTCCTGTCATGTGCCAAATCGCCGCCATGACAGGGCCAGCCTTTCGGCGTCCATGCCGCGACCGATCAGGACGATGACGCCCTCCTCTGGCGCGGGTCCGGCAAGGGCCTCATCGTCGTCGGGAAGGATCTCGGGCGACTGGACCACCCGCCGCACGGATTGCAGCAAGAGACGACCGGCGGGTGTCCGTACGACGCCCTTGATCCGCACGATGTCATCGCCCCGCGCGTGAAGCAGGGCCGATAGCCAGGTCGAGAGTGCCACCCATCCGCCATCGCGGCCGACATCAAGACGGTAGGGCAGGATCGGTTCGGATCGACCGAGGGCGGGCAGATCGAGGGGGGCAAGTCCGGGGACAGGCTCTGGCAGCGGCACGGCCACACCCTGTTCAGCGGCGGAAAGCATCGCGCCGGGATTGAGCACGCTCAGGGACAGGGCAAGCCGGGCCAGCGTCACTGGATCGGCCGCGGCGGGCTTGGTCAGGATCAACTCGTCCGCGGCCTCGATCTGGGCACGTGCCAGATCCTCGGCGGTCAATTGCTGCACCCCGTGCAGGCTGTCGACCAGAACCAGCGTCTGATCGAGGACGAGGCGGCGCGAGAGAACCGGATCCTCCGCCATCGCTGCCGCGATACGACCCGGATCGGCAAGGCCGCTGGTTTCCAACAGGATGCCCGCTATGCGCCCCGCCTCCTTGCCACTTGCGGCGTCACATAGTGCGCGCAGGGTCGCCAGCAGATCCGGCAGCCCGGCACAACAGGCACAGCCCCCGGCCAGCACGCTGATCTTGCGGGCACCACTCAGCAGCAGGTTGTCGACCGGGGTTTCGGCAGCCTCATTCACAAGGAGATGATACCCGGCGAAGCGGCCTTCATGCAGCTGGTGGCGCAGCCAGGTGCTTTTCCCGGCCCCGAGAAAACCGCCAAGGATGATCACGGGCAGGCGGCCATCCGACCGCGTGGCCTCAGCCACCGGCAAGTGCACGGTCCGAGAGCGGATCGACGGGCTGGCCCGCCATCCGCTCGGCCGCTTCCCAAAGCGATGCCAGATCCGGGACCAGCTCGCGCTGCCCACCCGGCGCGAAAAGTTGAAGGCCGGGGGTCACGCCATCATCCCAGGCCTTCAGCCCATAGGCGGCGAGAAGGCGGTTGATCGCCTCCAGCCTGGCAAAGCGCAGGCGCAGCCTGTCTCCGGGCGTCTGCGCGCCCGCATCCGTCCAGTGACCGGGCGCGGCGGGAAAGCCGCAAGCACTGCACATGACGCGTCCTTTCGTTCAGATCACCTCGGGCCGGTTGGCCGAGGCAAAGGGATAGCGCTGGCGGAAGTCGTCGGCGATCTCCTCGAAGGTTGCCCATTCGACGCCATCATGGCCATTGATGTATTCAATCAGGCGCTCCAGCATCAAAAGCACCTGCGGGCGACCGGAAACATCGGGGTGGATGGTGAAGGCGAAGACGGCATAGTCCATCTCGCGATAGACCCAGTCGAACTGGTCGCGCCACAGCTCCTCGATATCGCGCGGATTGACGAAGCCGTGGCTGTTCGGCGACTTCTTCATGAACATCATCGGCGGCAGGTCGTCCACATACCAGTTGGCCGCAATGTCGACCAGATCGATCTCCTTGCCGTGCTTCAGCGGATGCATCCAGTCCTTGGCCTGCTTGGTATAGTCGATGACATTCCATTGATCGCCGACGCGGGCATAGAACGGCTGGAAGTCGCGATAGCCCTGCGAGTGGTCATAGCTGAAATCGTATTTCTGAAGCAGCGCGGCGGTCGAGTTCGACATCTCCCACCAAGGCGCGACATAGCCACGCGGCGCGCGTCCGGTCAGGCCCTCGATCAGCTCGATGGACTTGACCAGAACGTCCTCCTCCTGCTGGGGGGTCATCGCGATCGGGTTCTCATGCAGATAGCCATGCGCGCCGACTTCGTGGCCGGCATCGACGATCATCCGCATCTGGTCCGGAAAGGTTTCCAGCGAATGGCCGGGAATGAAGAAGCTGGTGCGCAGGTCGTATTTCTTGAACAGGCGCAAAAGACGCGGGATGCCCACCTCGGTCGCAAAGATGCCCCGCTGGATATCGGAGGGGCTGTCACCGCCCCCATAGGAGCCTATCCAGCCCGCGACCGAGTCGATGTCGGTGCCGAACGCGCAGTATATCTTCTTTGCCATCATGGTCTCCCAGTTGAGTTTTTCATGGGTCTTCCGGCAGGAACGACGCCGGATATCAGTCCTGCCGCCACCCCAGATCGCTAAATTCGTGGAAGCGTTCGAACGCGCCGGTCATCAGGGCAAGCATCAGGACCAGCCGTGCCTTCAGCGCGTCCAGATCGCCGCTTCCATGCAGTCCGCGGGCCAGCAGATCTATCTCGCCCCCGATCTGGCCATAGGTTTTTGACAGCACGCGGCCGCCGCGGGTGCGACTGGAAAAGACGACGGGAATATCCCGCGCGGCCCTTGTCAGGGGATCGAGCCATGCGGAATGCACATGCCCTCCGCCCGCAAGATCCAGAACTATGCCCCTTGCGCCGGCGGCAAGGCAGGCCTCGACCAGCAGCGGCGGGTCGGAAAGGCCCGGCTTCAGGATCGGGACGAAGGGCAAGGCCGCGTCGCGGGGGAGGTCGAAGGCCGCACTTCGCCGGGGCCTCGCATAAAGGGCAGGCCGCCCCTCGGTCATCCAGCCCAGCGGGGCCGGCGACCAGAAGGCGCCCGTTGACGAGGTGTCGCGTTTCTGCACCCAGGCGGCCGAATGGATCATGTCGTCGAAGGCGACCATCACCCCCAGATCCCGGCATTGCGGGTCCACCGCGCAGGCGACGGCATTGAACAGGTTCGCCGCCCCGTCGGCACCCGGAAGTGAGGGGTTGCGCATGGCGCCCGTGACCACGACGGGGACCGGACCCCGGTGCAACAGGTTCAGCAGGAACGCCGTTTCCTCGATCGTATCGGTGCCCTGCGTCACCACGACGCCGGCGACGCCCTTTGCCTCATGCGCGCGTATCGTGCTGGCCAGTTCGATCACCAGCGGAACGCCGATCTCGGTCGAGGGCAGGTTCGAAAGATTGCGCGCCGAGACCTCGGCCAGACCGGCAAGCTGCGGGACCGCCGCCACCAGATCGGCGCCGGTCAGGCCCGGCGCCACGCCGGAGACGCCGGTATCGGGCGTGCAGGCGATCGTGCCGCCAAGGGCGATGATCTGGACCGCGGGCTTCATCCTAATCCTCGTGCGGCGTGCCCGCCGAGTTGTTCGCGCCGGGCAGGTGATGGTTCAGCGCCGGGTTCCATTCGGCATGAACGACCTCGCCCACATCGCGGGGATGGGCGAAATAGACGTCATCGTCCATGTAGATGATGAATTCCTCGTCGAGCCCGGTATCGAGGGCGATCTTCACGAAAGTGCCCTGATACTCGATATTCGTGACCGTCCCTGAAAGGCCGTTGCGCGGGACGGCCCCGGTCGTCGTCCCGATACGGTCCCTCCGAACCGAGAATCGCATTTCCTGCCCGCTCCGGACTTCTGGACCGACCGAAAGATCGTAAGTCAGCCCATTCTGCCCAGCCACGACCGCCGTGACACCATCGGTGCTTTCGACCCGGCCGGCGAGCACGTTCTGGCCGCCCATGAATCGCGCGACATAAGGGCTGTGCGGGCGATTGTAGATCTCGCGCGGATTGGCTGCCTGCTCAATCAACCCGTGATCCATCACCACCACCTGATCCGCCAGGGCGATCGCCTCGGGCTGGGTATGGGTGACGTGAATGAAGGTGATGCCCAGATCGTTCTGCAATCGCTTCAATTCGACCCGCATCTTCAACCGCAGGAATTCGTCCAGTGCCGATAGCGGCTCATCCAGAAGCAGAACCTTGGGCTTGTTGATCAATGCGCGGGCCAGCGCGACCCGCTGTTGCTGGCCGCCAGACAGCTCGGACGGCACCCGGTCCGCCAGATGCAGGAGCTGCACCCGCTCCAGCATTTCGCGTGCTGCCCGCCGACGCTCATCGGCGCGAACCCCTTTTACGCGCAGGCTGAAGGCCACGTTGTCGGTCAGCGACAGATGCGGAAACAGCGCGTAGTTCTGAAACATCAGCGCCGTTCCACGGTTTCCGGTGCGGGTTGTCGTCACATCGGTCCCGCCGATCGAAATGGTGCCGGAGGTCGGCGTCTCATGCCCGGCGATCATCCTGAGGAGTGTAGTCTTTCCGCAACCCGATGGGCCGATCATGCAGCAATAGGCCCCGCCATCAATGGTCAGGTCGACGTTGTTGACAGCCTTTGCCCGCCCGTAAAGCTTGGTGACATTGCGGATGTCGATGCGACTTTGTTCGGTCATTCAGTTCTTTCCCCGCTTGGCGCGCGACCGCTGCCTCTGGATGACGGCAATCCCCGCGAAGGCGAGCGCGATCACCAGAAAGCTGACGGCTGAGGTCACGGTCCCGATCGCGTAAAGCGCTGGCGTCGTGACATTGGTTGTCATGTTCGAAATCTCGATGGGAAGCGTGTTCTTGCCCCCGACGGTCAGAAGCGAGCGCGGCATCTCGTCATAGGAGAGCGTGAAGCCGAACAGGGCGACCGCGATCAGGCCGGGGAACAGGATCGGCACGGTGACAAGCCGCAAGACCTGCCAGGGGCGCGCGCCGGCATCGCGGGCGGCCTCCTCCCACGAGCTGTCAAAGCGGTTCAGCACGGCGAACATGATCAGAAGCCCGAAGGGCAGCGTCCAGCTGAGATGCGCGCCCAGCCCCGAAAGCCACCAGCTCAGCCGAAGGCCGAGAATCTGAAAAAGCTGGCTGATGCCCAGCCCCAGCAGGATGCCGGGAACAATCAGGCTGATGATCGACAGATAGAAGATCGGGCCCGCGCCCCAGAACCTGCGGCGAAAGCCCAGTGCCGCAAACAGGCACACCGTCGCCGTGATCAGCATCGCCATGACGCCAAGGATCAGCGAGCGGCGGAAGGCCCCACTAAGGTCGCCATAGCGGCTCGACGTCCACAGGTCGTGGAACCAGTGGGTAGATACGCCTCGCATCGGAAAGGTCAGCCCGCCCGTCGGCCCCTGAAAGCTGAGGATGAAGATCATCAGCATCGGTCCATAGAGGAACAGCACGAAAAGGCCGAAGAAGGCGGCGAGGATATAGAAGTCTGCGCCCCGGCGCGTGGGTGTGCTTTGCGACATGACCGCCCCCCTATCTTGCAAGCTCGGCGCGGATATCCACCACCCGCAGGATGGCCGAGATCATCAAGACGACCACCAAGACCAGCAACACCGCCATCGCCGAGGCCTGCGGATAGAAAAGCTGGTCGATCTCGTTCTTCATGGCCGATACGACCGAGGCGCTTTGCCCCCCGCTCATGACCCGGACGACGAAGAAATCGCCCATCACCAGCGTGACGACAAAGATGGAGCCAAGCGCGATTCCGGTTTTCGACAGCGGAATGATGATGCCGGTCAGGATCTGGAAGGGATTGGCGCCGGCGTCACGCGCAGCCTCGATCAGGTTGGGATTGATCTTGGCCATGCTGTTGAAGATCGGAACGATCATGAACAGCGTGAACAGGTGGATATAGGTCAGGACCACCGCGAAATCGGAATAGAGCAGGATGTCCAGCGGCTGGCTGATCAAGCCGGCCTGCATCAGCATCTGGTTGAACAGCCCCTCGCGGCCCAGAAAGGGGATCCAGCTGACCATGCGGATCACGTTCGAGGTCCAGAACGGAATCGTGCAGAGCAGGAAAAGCCCGATCTGCCATTTCAGATTGCGCACGTAAAAGACAAGGAAATACGAGCAGGTAAAGCCGATCAGCACCGTCGCCACCAGCACGATCGCCGCGTATTTCAACGTGTTGGCGAACAGGGACAGCGTGACGCTGGCAGTCAGCACGTCATGGTAATTCTGCCAGGTGAAGGCGGGATAGACCGATATCCCGTCCGACTCCCAGAAACTCAGCATGAAGACGGTGCCGATCGGGATGCCGACCAGCGCCAGAATGAGAAGGGCAAGCGGGGCGACCTGTAGATACGGGGTCAACTGCGACCCGCTGCCGGGCGATCTTGCGGACATGTCAGGAATTCTCCGGGCGGATGCCGTTCCGAAGGAAATGCCGGGACAGGCGGTGGGCCTGCCCCGCGCGATCAGGCCGAAATGAACTCGTTCCAGCGCTGGACCATATAGCGTTCTTCGTCCATCACCGTGTTCCAGCAGGCGACATTGCCCATGCGATCCTCGAACGAGCCGCCGTCGCGTACGGCGCCGGCCTTGTCCATCACCGCCCCATAGGGGTCCAGGATGTCCTCGGTCGCGGGCTTGCCCTCGTACCAATAGCCGATTTCATTCGGGGTCAGATTGGCCTTGGCAGTCTCGGGAACTGAGGAATAATAGCCCTGCCGCGCGATGAACGCACCCTGCCAGCCTGTCAGATACCAGTTCATGTATTCATAGGCGGCTTCCAGCTTCAGCCCTTCCAGATGGCCCATCAGACCCATCCCGAGGCCCCAGCCACGATAGCCTTCCTTCAGCCCCTGATAGACGCATCCGATGCCCCGTGACTTGACGGCGGTGACGGCGGGCGACCACATCGACTGGATTACCACCTCGCCTCCGGCCATCAGGTTCACGGATTCGTCGAAGGTGCTCCAGAAGGCGCGGAACTGGCCAGCCTTCTTCAGCTCGATCAACCGGGTAATGGTGTGATCGATCTCCTCACGGGTCATGTTGCCCTTGTCGCCATAGGTCAGCTCGCCCATCGCCTCGATCGCCATGGCCGCATCCATGATCCCGATCTGCGGGATGTTCACCAGCGCGGTCTTTCCCTTGAACTCGGGGTTGAACAGTTCGGCCCAGCTTTCAACCGGCCGCCCGATCAGGTCCGAGCGGATACCCACCGTGTCGGCATTGAAGATAGTGGGCATGGTGGTGGCGTAGTCGGTCGCTTCCCCGGCAAAGCTGGTATCGCCGGGGCCACCGGTGAACATCACCTCGAACGGCATGGTGCCCTGGCGCGAAAGCTCGGAGCCGTCGAAATTCTTGCCGTCCTTCATCAGCGGCGTCATCTTGGACCAGTTCGCGATCTTGGCCACTTCTACCGGCTGCAGCTTGCCCGAACGCCACACCTTCTGCATCGCCCAGAATTCAAGGTCGGCGATGTCGATGGTCTCGGGCTGGCTGACAACCTTGGCCATCAGGGCCGTGCTGTCGGCGGTTTGCGGCACGATCTTGAAGCCCAGATCGGCGCTGGCCTTTTCGGCGATATCGGCAATGACCGAATAGGACGGCCCGACCTGGTTCAGGGTCACGTCCTTGATGTTCTGCGCCCAGATCATCGGAGCGCCGATGATCCCCGAGCCGACCGTCACGCCGGCCGTCGCAGCCGAGGTCTTCAGAAACCCGCGACGCGTGAGCCCCGCGCAATCCTTTCCGTTAGATTGAGTCATTCCACCTCTCCCTGTGGATTCCCATGGCCCGTGCCACGGTTGATGCCGGGTCCGGGCCAGTTTTTACGACCTTCTCAGACTCGGCGGCGATGAAAATACGGTAGCAAACTGTCTTTAGGATGCAATGCACATTTCCATCCGAGGCCCAGGAATGTATAGAATGAAGCCAATGCGGGGTTTCCGGGAAAGCTTGTGCGACTTGCCTCGGAGCTTGCGCGAATTCTGGGCATTGGACGAATTTCGACATGGCTTCGGACAGCGACGGGCGGGAGGAGCGGGAAAGGGATGCGGGCAACGCATTCCTCTATGACTCGGTCCGCGACCTGCTTGCGGCCAAGATCCTGGCAGGCCAGCTTCCCGAAGGGGCAGTGCTGAAAGAGGCGCCGATTTCCAGTCAACTCGGGATGAGCAGGGCGCCCGTGCGCCGGGCGCTGGCCATGCTGGCGGCGGAGGGGCTTGTCACTCCGGCCTCGGGTCAGGGCTATGTTGCGGGGCGATCCGGCGCCCCCCTGCGCCTGTCCTCCCGGCGCTTGCAGGAAATCCTGACCTCTGAAACCCACGGCATCGAGCGCACCGCCTCATGGGAGCGGATCTTTTCGCAGGTGGCCGATGTGGTCACAGGCTGCATGCCTTTCGGAACCTTCCGCATTCAGGAAGCCGAGCTGGGCGACTACTACAACGTTAGCCGCACCGTCGCGCGCGAGGTGCTCTGGCGCCTGATGGACCGGCGCCTGATCGAAAAGAACCGCAAGTCCCATTGGATCGTCGGGCAGATGACGGCCCGCGACCTGAGAGACACGTTGCAGATGCGCCGCCTTCTTGAACCCGAGGCGCTTGCGCTGGTCGCGGCCGATCGCAGCCACGGAGACCTTGGCCCACTTCTGGCGAAGATCGAGGCGGTGATCGACAGCTTCCCCGCCTGTGGCGCCGCGGTTCTCGACCGGCTGGATGAGGCGATGTTCGTGGACATGTTCACGGGCGTGCGCAATTCCCGCCTGCTGGGCTCCATCCGCCGCAATCAGCTGTCTCTTCTGGTCCCGCGTCTGTTCAGACGGCATTTTCCGATCATCGACGACCTGCAGGCGCTGAAGGAATATGCCGAAATCCTGCGGCACTTGCAGCGGGGGCAAGTCCGACAGGCGCAGGCCGTGCTGCGCGACCACCTGTGCCGGATCGAGGCGCTGGCCCTTGCCCGGCTGCGCGTCCTGTCGCTGCTCGAAGCGCCTGGCATGACGCCCTATATGACGCCGGTTTACCGGGGACATGATGGCTGAGGCGCTGAAGGTCATCGGCACGTCAGCCACGCTGACCGAGGCGCTGCGTCGCCGGGCCCATGCGGATCTGGATTTCCCGATCGAGTTCGAGGTGCTTGACGGGTTGTCCTGCCAAAGCCGCGGCGTGCTGTCTCCGGAAAGCTATGACGTCTATGACCAGTGGTTTCATTCGGTCGACCTGCTCTGGACGGCGGGGTCGATACAGCCGATCGACACCGGCCGGATTACGCATTGGCACCATGTCCGCGCGTCGGATGTATTTGCCGGTGCCGGAAAGGGTTTCGGAACGCGTCCTGCGGATGTCCTTTACGTGCAGGGCGATCGTTCGCTCTCTGCCACGCCCGTTTCTGCCACGCCGCTCATCTCGATGCTGCCCACCTCCTATAACGTGGACAGCTTTGCCTATACGCCGGAACTTGCTGCGCGACGGCAGCGGGACGAGGCGGAAAGCTGGGCTTGGCTTCTCGACGGGCGCTGGCATGGCCGCTGTGCGCTGAGCCTGGACCCTGCGGCAAGCGCGGTCGAACTGGCTATGGCCATTCAGGCGGCGGGACTGATGCAGGTAGACGATCCCGGCGACCTGACCATCGAAGAGATCGACGAGATGTTTGGGCATCTCATGGCGCGAAAGCGCAGCGGGCATTTCAGCCGTTTCTGGAGTTCGGCCGAGGATTCGATCCGACTTCTGTCTACTTCGGGCTGTGTCGTCTCGTCGCTTTGGTCGCCCGCCTATTATGGAATGCGCGGGCAGGGTCGCGAGTTGACCTATGCCGCCCCGGTCGAAGGCTATCGGGGCTGGCATTCCGGCATGTGCGTTTCGGCCGCTGTTGAAGGTAAGCGGCTTGAGATGGCCTATCGGTATCTGAATTGGTGGCTGGAGGGCGAGCCAGGCGCAATCATGGCGCGACAGGGATATTACATCTCGGTGCCCTCCCGCCTGTCCGATACGCTGACGGATCAAGAATGGGACTATTGGTATGGCGGCCTTCCGGCGGCGGTTGATCTGCCGGACATGACCGGGACGATCGTTGTGAAAAAGGGAGAGCGCCGCGCCGGGGGCGATTATCGGCAGCGTCTTTCCAACGTTACTGTCTGGAGCACGATCATGCCGGAACACAATTACCTGGTTCGGCGCTGGCATGAATTTCTGCAGGCCTGACCTTGGCCAGCGTTGCCCAGCCTGCCGTCCTTGGTGGGATCGTAACGAACAGGTGTCTCGACCCAGCAAGAATCTGATCGTCCTGCAAGGACAGGTGACGATACCGAATGTGGTTTCAGATTGAGGCGCGACCCTGACGCTGGTGAGGTTAGGGCAGGGGGCCTGTTTCGGGCATAAGTTGCCTCACGGAAGACTTCGGCGGTAGTGCGATAGCCGAGGCATTTTTGCGGTGTGGCAGTGAGCCGATGACAGATTGCGATGATCTGGCGGCTGTTCAGGGTAGCTGGAGAGGCGGATTTCCGGGCAATTTGGGTTAGGCGGAAAGCAACCGTGTCGAGTTCGGAAGGGGACGGACAAGGTCGACCCATCTCCTTGGCGATCGGTTGGACTTATCTACCGCAACCGGTAGCAAGCGTTTTGCTTTGCGATCGGGCTCAGCCTTGATTTGCGCGTGGCGCGTGGATTCGGCGCCAGTCCTCATCTACCCCTAACCTATAGATGACGCTGTCTCAGACAGGGCCCCTATCACTGCATCAATAAGGCGGACACCGGGGCTGTCGCGATTCCAGAGCACGCCGATCTCGCGCTCCATGGCCGGAGCGGGCAGGGGGATGCGCCGCGCGGCGACCCCTTCGGGCCAGGGGGGCGCCCAATCGGGCAGCACCGAAATACCCAGACCATTGCTGACCATGACTGAGATCGCCTCGAGCTGGTCCAGTTCAAGCCACTCGCGAGGCCGAAGGTTGTTTGCCTCAAGCCAGGCCTGCGCGAGCCGTCCACCCCAGTTCGCGCGGTCATAGCGGATGAAGGGCTGGGTCGCGATCAGTTCCAGCGGATCGCGATCGGCCAGATCGACGGGGACGAGCAGGATCAACGGCTCGCGCCTGACCACATGCCAGTCCCGCGTTTTCGGGATCTCGAAAGGGGGGCGCACCAGCAACGCGGCATCGATCCTGCCCGCGTCGAGCGCGGCATGAAGGTCGGCCGAGGCGCCGGGCAGGACAAAGAGCTCGACCGCGGGAAAGCGGTGCCTGAGGCGCAGCAGCGCTTGCGGCAAAAGCCCGGTCAGGGCGGTGGATATGGCGCCAAGCCGCAACTCGCCAGCGGTCAACCCGGCATTGGCGCGTGACCGCATAAGCCGCGCATCCGCGACCATCTTGCGCGCCGGTTCAAGGATGGCGTGACCCGCCTCGGTCGGGCGCACCTGCTTTCCGACCCGCCGCAGAAGCTTCGCCCCAAGCTCGGTTTCCAGCGCCTGCATGCGTTGCGCCACTGCAGCCGGGGTCAGGCCCAGCCGCCGTGCGGCTTCGGCCATGCTGCCGTGATCCACGACCGCAAGGAAAGTCTCGATGAACCGCGTATCCATAAGATAGGAAAGCTATCGTCTAAAGACAGAATAGGCCATGTTTTTCTTGCCTGTGTCGCCGTGTATCCCTGAGGTGACAGAGGAGGACGGCAATGGACTTAGGATTGAAGGGGCGGGTCGCGCTGGTCTTTGGCGCCGGGGGCGGGCTCGGAGGGGCCATCGCCCGCAACCTTGCAGCCGAGGGCGCACGGGTGGTCGCAGCGGATATCGTGGCCGAGGCGGCACAGGCGACGGCAGAGGACATCGCCCGCGCAGGGGGAGCGGCGCAGGCGGTGACGTGGGATCTGGCCGACCTGAGCTCGATCCCGCAGCATCTCGCGGGGATCGAAGCAACATTCGGCCCGGTCGAAATCCTCGTGAACAATACCGGCGGTCCTCCACCCACGCCTGTCTCGGGTCAGTCTCCCGAGGAATGGGAGAGGCATTTCCGCGCCATGGTCATGTCGGTCATCGCGATCACCGATGCCGTCCTGCCGGGGATGAAGGCCGCGGGCTGGGGGCGTGTCATCACCTCGACCTCGTCCGGCGTCGTGGCGCCGATCGCCAATCTGGGGCTATCGAATGCGCTGCGGGCAAGCCTTGTCGGCTGGTCGAAGACCCTGGCGGGCGAGGTCGGGCGGTCCGGCATCACCAGCAATATCGTGCTGCCCGGCCGCATCGCCACCAAGCGCATCGCCTTTCTCGACGATCAGCGCGCGAAGCGCGAGGGGAAAGAGCCCGCCGAGGTCGAGGCCGCCTCGACCGCGTCGATTCCGCTGGGCCGCTATGGCGAGCCAAGGGAATACGGCGATACGGTGGCCTATCTGGCCTCGGAGCGCGCCAGCTATATCACCGGCTCTGTCATCCGTGTCGATGGCGGGCTGATCCAAAGCATCTGAAGGGGGAGTGGATGGATCCGAAAGTCAAAGAGGTTCTCGAGGCGGTGTCGACGGCGACGCTGACGACAGTGTTGCTGAAAAAGGGGCTGCGCAATGTCTGGATGCGGGGAACAAGGCCGTTCCGCCCGGGCCAGCCGCGACTGGTCGGCCCGGCCTTCACCCTGCGCTTCGTCCCGGCGCGCGAGGATCTGGCGACCCCGGCAAGCTGGGCCTCGCCCATCTCGACCCGGGCGGCAATCGAGGCGATGCCCGAGGGCTGCATCGCCGTCGCGGATGCGATGGGGGTGCTGGATGCCGGGATCTTTGGCGACATTCTGTGTGCGCGCATGGCCAAGCGCGGTGTGGCCGGTCTGGTGACGGACGGCGTGATGCGCGACGCGGCGGGGGTGCATGGCACCAACCTGCCGGTCTGGTCGAGCGGGATCGCCGCCCCGCCCTCGGTCGCGGGGCTGACCTTTGTCGGCTGGCAGCAGCCCATCGCCTGCGGCGGGGTCGCGGTCTTTCCCGACGATATCGTTGTCGTGGATGACGATGGCGCGGTGCTGATCCCGGCGGCGCTCCTCGATGCCGTCGTGGCCGAGGCGCCCGAGCAGGAGGCGCAGGAGGCCTGGATCATGACCGAGGTCGATCGTGGGGTGCCGCTGCCCGGCCTTTATCCGATGAACGACGAGACCAAGGCCCGCTACGCCGCATTCAGGGAGGGCAAATGAGCTTCGGTATCGAAACCAAGGGCGTCTATCCGATCGCCGCGACGCCCTTTCGTCCGGACATGTCGGTAGATTGGGACAGCCTCGACCGGTTGACCGACTTCTATCAGGATGCGGGCGCCACGGGCATCACCATCCTTGGCATCCTGGGCGAGGCAGGCAAGCTTGAGCCCGAGGAAAGCCGCGAGATCGCCGCACGCGTCATCGCGCGGGCGCGGGTGCCGGTCGTGGTCGGCGTCTCGAACCCAAGCTTTGCCGCGATGGGCCGGCTCGCGCGCGAGGTCATGGATCTGGGCGCTGCGGGGGTGATGATCGCGGGCCATGCCGGCCTGCGTTCGGACGAGCAGATCGCGGCGCATTTCAGGAATGCGGTTGATGCCATCGGACAGGATACGCCATGGGCCTTGCAGGATTACCCGCTGACGCTGTCGGTCGTGCTGTCGGTGCCGATGATCGGGCGGATCATGGCCGACCACCCGTCCTGCGTGATGCTGAAGGCCGAGGATTGGCCGCAGCTTGAAAAGCTTTCGGCGATCCGGGCGGCGCAGGCCTCGGGCGGGATGCGGCCGTTTTCGATCCTGACGGCGAATGGCGGGATGTTTCTGGATTTCGAGCCGGAGCGCGGTTCGGACGGGGCGATGACGGGATATGCCTTTCCCGATGCGCTGGTCGAGATGGACCGGCTGCATCGCGAGGGGCAGCGCGATGCGGCCCATGACCTGTTCGACGCGCATCTGCCCTTGATCCGCATGGAGCAGCAGCAGGGCGTCGGGCTGGCCGTGCGCAAATACCTGCTGATGCGGCGCGGCGCGATTGCCTGCGACATCCAGCGCAGGCCCGGCACCGCCCTGACCCCGCGTGGACGCGAGGAGATCGACTATCTGCTGGCCCGGCTGGCCCGCAAGGATCCCCGCGCGGCGATCTGACTAGGAAAGGGCGGCAAGCAGCAGGCTTGCCGCCCCGCCCGCCATCAGGACCAGCACGGCGGGAATCCGGGGCAGGCCCTGAAAGATCAGGAAGGCCCCAACCGAAATCGCCGGCCCCGCCCAGCCATTCCCCGAAATCTGGATCAGCGCGATGCTGCCCGAGATGACAAGCCCGGTTCCGACCGGGGCAAGCCCCTCGCGCATCGCGCGGTGCCATTTCCTGTCCCTGTGGCGGCTGGTTGCGCGATAGACCAGATAGCAGACGAGCGAGGAGGGCAGGTAGATCGCGAGCGAGGCCAGCGTCGCGCCCGTCCAGCCCGCCAGCCGCCAGCCGATCAGCGTGGCCAGCGTCGTGCCCGGTCCCGGCGCCGCGCGCGAGATCGCGAAAAGATGCAGGAAGTCCTGCGGCGCGATCCAGCCGTTCTGCCGCACCATAACATCCAGCCCGGCGATAATTGCCGGACCACCCCCGAAGGAGGCCAGCGACAGCGGCACCATATGCCAAAGGATCTGCCACAGTGGGTCCGTCATCCCCGCCTCCAGACCAGCCAGACGCTGACCGGCGCGACCAGCAGCACGACAAGGATCATGGGCAGCTTCAGCACGGTCACTCCCACCACCACCGCGGCGATCACGGCAAGACGCCGGGGGGATCCCTTTGCACGCCTGAGGCCAAGCCAGCAGATCTGCAGCAGCATCCCCAGCGCGGCGCAGGCGATGCCCAGCATCGCGATCTCGACCGCGGGGAACTGGCCCAGCCGGTCGAACAGCAAGGCAAGGCCAAGGACCGACAGGACCGGGGGCAGCAGAAAGCCCGTGACGCAGGCCGCCGCGCCAAGGGGGCCGCGCAATTCCTCGCCCAGACAGACGACAAGATTGACCACATTCGCGCCGGGCAGAACCTGCGCGATGGCCAGCGTGGCGGAAAAATCGTCATCGCTGACCCAGCCCCGGCGCTGGACGAATTCGCGATGCAGCCAGCCGGTCAGGCCGCCCCCGAAACTGAGCGAGCCGACCTTGAGACAGGTCAGGAAAAGCGCGCCGGCGGGAACCGGCGCGGGATCGGTTCGGGTGTCCCTCATTCCCTGAACATGCGCCGGTTGCGCTCAGCTTGCCAGCCGGTCCGCATCCGGGGGCGGAAAGGCGCAGCCCTGCCGGTGCAAAGCGGCCATCACCCAGTCCCGGTTCAGGCGGCCTTCCGCGATGGCAAGGCGGGTCCTTTCCTCGGCGGCGCATTTCTCCTCGGCGGCGGTCAGGATGGCCTCGGCCTGCGACTGGGGGATGCACAAAACGCCGTCATCATCGCCCAGGATGATGTCGCCCGAAACAATGACCATGCCGTCGACGGCAATCGGGCAGTTGATCTCGCCCGGTCCGTCCTTGTAGGGGCCGCGATGGGTGACGCCCGCAGCATAGATCGGCAGGCTTCCGGCGCGGATCACCGCCGCGTCGCGGATCGCGCCGTCGATGACGAATCCGGCAATGCCGCGGCTGGCGGCATAGTTCATCATCATCTCGCCCATCAGCGAGTTGGTCAGGTCGCCCCCGGCATCGACGACGATGACGTCGCCCGGGCCTGCCATGTCGATTGCCTGATGGATCATCAGGTTGTCGCCAGGCCGGGTCTTGACCGTCAGCGCGGTCCCGGCCAGCGGCGTTCCGTCATGCATCGGCCGCAGCCGTGAACCGCCTGCCGTCATCCGCGACATCACGTCGCTGACATTGGCGACGGGGATCTGGCGGAAGCGCTCGACCAGAGCCTTGGGCGCCACGCTGTCGCGGCGGTGGATTTGGAACCCGTGCATTCTATTCGTCTCCCTTTGTGGTTTCGGACTGCCGCCTAGCGGCTGAAATTCGCGGTAACCTGGCCCATCTGCGGGCATTCTGCGCTCAGGCTGTCCGCATCGCCCAAGGGCGCGGGACCAAGACGCGCGCCGGTGATGACCACATCCCCGCGCGCAAGGCCGCCGCCCCGCGTCAGGGCGTGATTGGCAAGCCATGTCAGCACCTCCAGCGTCTGGGGCAGGCCAAGGTTTTTCAGTGGCCCCTCGATCTGCGCCTCCCCCAGCCGCATCGTCAGCGCCAGCCCGGCAAGGTCGATGTCGCGCCAGTCCGCGATGGCGGGGCCAAGGATGACGGCGGCATTGCCCTGAAGATCGGCGATGGGCGACAGCGGCGGGATGCTTTTGCGGTCGATGAAGCGCGACGAGATCAGCTCGACCGCCAGATGCATCGACCCGATGGCCGCCGCGACCTCGTCGCGCTGATAGGGGCGCGTGCGGGCGGGCAGGCCGGTGGCAAAGACGAAGGCCGTCTCGACCTCGGCCTCGAAGCCTGCGGGCGGGACCTTCAGCGTCACTCCCGAAGCGTGGAAGGCCGAGGCGGGCAGGACGGCGCAGCGCGGCTCTCCATCAGGCTTCGCGGCAACCTTCCATCCCCCGGCGGGGCCGATCTGGCGCAGCGTCGCGTCCTGCACCGCATAGGCCTCGGCCAGCGAGGCAGGGGCAAGATCCTGCGGCAATTCGGCCAGCAGTGCGCCGTCAAGGCGCGAGCGCAGCAAGAGTTCCGCCGCCCTTTCGGCAGCAACAAGGCGGGTCATTCGGCAGGCTCCGTGATATGGCCGCGCATCCGTTCCTCGACCGGGCGGGAGGCGAGCAGCTTCTGGGTATAGGGGTGCCGGGGGTGCTCGAAGATCTCGGCAGTGACGCCGGATTCGACGATGCGGCCGCCCTGCATGACGATGGTGCGGTCGGCGAAATCGCGCACCACTGGCAGGTCATGGGCGATGAACAGATAGGACAGACCGTGGTCCCGGCGCAGGTCCTTGAGCAACTGGATCACCTGCGCCTGAATCGAGACATCGAGCGCCGAGACCGCCTCGTCGCAGATAATGACCTCGGGCTTCAGGGCCAAAGCCCGCGCGATTGCGATGCGCTGGCGCTGCCCCCCCGAGAACTGGTGCGGATAGCGGTCGGCATGTTCGGGGCGCAGGCCCACCTGCTCCAGCAGTTCGGCCACCCGGCGCGGCCATTCCGCGCGCGGCAGCACACCGCGATGGATGGCCCAGGGTTCCGCGATGATGCGCCCGACCTTCATGCGCGGGTTCAGCGATGCGGTCGGATCCTGAAACACCACCTGCACATTGCGTGCAATCTCGCGGTTGCCCGGTCCCAGCATCGATTTGCCACGGTAAAGCACCTCGCCCTTGGTCGGATCGACCAGCCCGAGCAGCGTGTTGACGAGCGTGGTCTTGCCCGAACCGCTTTCGCCGACGACGCCCAGCACCTCGCCCTTGTTCAGCGTCAGACTGACATCGTCCAGCGCCTTGATCTCGCGCCCCGTGGGCGTCTTCAGGACACCGGCCGAGACGCCGTAATATTTCGACAATCCGCGGATCTCGATCAGCGCCTCGGACGACAGGTCGCGGGCAGCCGGGTAGCCATGACGGCCCGGAACTGCGTCGAGCAGGCGACGCGTATAGGCGTGGCGCGGCGCGCCCAGCACCTCGGCCAATGGTCCCTGCTCGACGACCTCGCCCTGAGACATCACCACGACGCGATCCGCGATCTCGGCTACGACACCAAGGTCATGGGTGATCATCAGGATGCCCATGCCGTTCTCGGCCTGAAGCTCCTTCAGCAGTTTCAGAATTCCCGCCTGAACCGTGACATCAAGCGCCGAGGTCGGCTCATCCGCGATCAGTACGTCCGGCTCCATGGCGATCGCCGCCGCGATCATCACGCGCTGGCGCTGCCCGCCCGAGAACTGGTGGGGATATTCGTGAAAGCGCCGCTCGGGTTCGGGGATGCCGACGCGGGCCAGCAATTCGATGGCCCTTGTCCGTGCGCGCTCGGGCGGGACGCCATGGGCGGTCATGCTTTCGCTGATCTGATGGCCCACGGTATGGACCGGGTTCAGCGCGGCCAGCGTGTCCTGAAAGATCATCGCGATCCGCCGCCCGTTCAACTCGCGCTGGTCCTTTGCCGACAGTCCCAGGATCCCGCGGCCGTCGAAACGGATGCTGCCCGACAGGATCTCGCCCGGCGGCGTATCGATCAGTCCCATGACCGCCGAGGCCGAGACCGACTTGCCCGAACCGGATTCCCCGAGGATCGCCAGCGTTTCCCCACGGTCGAGGTGCCAGCTGACCGACTTGACCGCATCGACGATCTTGCCGCGCGAGTGAAAGCGGACGGAAAGATTCTCGACTTCCAGAAGATGCCCGGTCATGCGCGTGTCCTTTTCTCAAGCCGCCAGCGTTGGGCGGGGTCGGTCGCGGTGCGGATCCAGTTGGCCATGAGGTTCGCGGAAATCGCGGTCAGCGAGATCGCGACGCCCGGCCAGAACGAAAGCCACCAGGCCGAGGCGAGGTAGCCGCGCCCATCCGCCACCATCAGGCCCCAGGTCACCGCAGGCGCCTGCACGCCCAGCCCAAGGAACGACAGCGAGCTTTCCGACAGCATGACCGCGGCGAATTCCAGCGTGGCGAGCGTCATCAGCGTCGGCACCACATTGGGAAGGATGTGCAGAAAGACGATGCGGGCATGGGACGCGCCCAGAACCTTGGCGGCCTTGACGAACTGGCGCTCGCGGATTTCCAGCACTTCGGCCCGGCAGGTCCGCAGATAGACCGGCACGCGGCTGAGAGCGAGGACGAGAACCACATTCCCGACGCTGGGGGCAAGCACAAACAACACGATCAGCGCCAGCAGCAGCGAGGGGAAGGACATCAGGATATCCGCGCCCCGCAGGATGATCGTGGCGATGCGCCCCTGACGATAGCCGGCGATCAGCCCAAGGATGGTGCCCACGACCAGCGCAAGGACCACGGCGCTGCCCGCGATCATCAGCGTGTAGCGGCTGCCGATGACAAGCCGGGCCAGCAGGCTGCGCCCCATATTGTCGGCTCCAAGGATATAGAGCCAGCCGCGTTCCAGCTCGAACGGCGGCGCGTTCCGGCCGCGCAGGTTCATCTGCAGCGCCTGATCGGGCAGCAGCGACGGGCCGAACAGGGCCGCGATCACCACGAGCAGCAGGAAACACGCGCTCAGAAAGGCGAACTTGTCGCGCCACAGCATCAGGAAGGCTTCGGCCAGCGCATGTTCGCGGGGCGGTTTCGCCGCTGCGGTCGGATGGGTCATATCGGACATCTCAGCCATGCCTCACACGGGGATCGAGCAGCGCATAGGCAAGGTCGATCAGGATGTTCAGGACAAAGATCGCGACTGCCGTGACCATCACGGCGGCCTGGATCACGGCGAAGTCGCGGAACATGATCGAGTCGATCATGAGCTTGCCGATGCCCGGAAAGCCGAAGACCGTCTCTGCGATCACGGCACCATTCACCATGCCCGCGGCCTGATCGCCTGCGACGGTGACCACCGGCAGCATGGCGTTTCGCAGCGCATGGCCAAAGATAACCACCCGGCTGCGCACGCCGCGCGCCCGCGCCGTCTTGACATAGGGCGAGGCCAGCGCGTCGATCATCGACGAGCGCACGACCTGCGTGAGGACGCCGCAGGGCCTGACGAAAAGCACCGTGACCGGCATGATCCAGTGCCAGGGCGTCCCGGTCCCCGAGGTCGGCAGCGCACGCAGCCACACCGAAAAGACCAGCACGCCTACAATGGCGATCCAGAAATTCGGGATCGAGGCCCCGGCGAGCGAAATGAGGCTGGCGATGCGGTCAAAGACCCCGCCGGGCCGCCATGCGGCGATCGAACCAGTGACGATCGCGATCACGAGCGAGATCAGCATCGCCCAGAACGACAGCAGCAGCGTGGTCGGGAAGGCCTGCAGCACCATCTGCAGCGCGGGGCGGCCATCGCGCAGCGACTCGCCGAAGTCGAATTGCAGCAGGTCGAGGAGATAGCGCCCGAACTGCACCAGCATCGGCTGGTCGAAGCCGTGGCGCGCGGCGAATTCCTCGCGCACGGCCAGCGGTGTGTCCACCGGCAGAAGCAGGTCGGTCGGATTGCCCGTCAGCCGGGCGAGGAAGAACACCAGCACGACAAGGCCAAAGAGCGAGATCGCGCTTTGCATCGTACGTTGGCGGAAATAGGAGCGCATGGGGCTTCCTTCCCAAATCATCGGCGCGGGCCGCGCCCGTGGTCGGCGAAAAGGCCGGGCGGCGCGCGCCCGGCCCTTGGCTCAGTTGGTTCCGCGGAACTTGATCTGCGACAGCTCCATCATCGTGCTGGTCACGCCGTCCGGCTTGAATTCCAGCCGGTCCGAGATGCGCATGTAGTTGACCATGTGGAACATCATGACGTCGGGCACGACATTCTCGGCGGAATAGGCATTGGCCTGCTGGAAGAGCTTCACCCGCTCATCCCCCGAGGCCGCGTCCGCCGCATCGATCAGGTGGTCGAGTTCCGGGTCGCCGAATTCCGATTGCTGCCCGGTCGAGTGATAGCGGAAGTGCATGGTGAAAGTGGCGTCACCCGAATTGTTATCATGCTGTTCCTGGATCAGCATGGCCGGGCGCGGCTCGGCATAGGGCTTGTTGACGAGCTTCAGCCACTGGGCGCGCTCCATCGGCTGCAGCTTCACGTTCAGGCCGACCATCTGCCACATGGCGATCATCGCCTCCATCGTCTCCTGCCCGTTGGCATAGAAGTTGATGCGCGAGATCAGCGGGATTTCGGCGCCGACATCGACCCCGTCCTTCTTCGCCTCGTCGATGAGCGCCTTGGCCTGTTCCGGATCATAGGGCCAGGGCTTCATGTCCGGGTTGTAGCCATTGATGCGTGGCAGGAACATCTGGGTCGCGATGGCGTAGTCCTGATTGAAGAGCCCGTCGCGCAGCGCCTCGCGGTCGATGGCAAGGTTCATGGCCTTGCGCACCCGGATATCGGCAAGCGGGCCTTCGAAGCTGAAGCGCAGGCGCGTCGTCTCGCCATTCAGATAGCCGTGGTCGGTTTCGGGATTGGTCGCGTCCTGAATGGCGATGTTGAGCCCGATATCGGCCTCTCCCACCTCGACCATCGCGGCGCGCAGCGCGCTTTCGTCGCGACGGACATATGTCGCCTTGCTGACCGCCGGAGCCTCGCCCCAGTATTTGTCCTGACGGACAAGGACGATCGCGTCGCCTGCATTGCGCTGGGGAATGGCAAATGGTCCGGTTCCGACCGGGGTGCTGGTCATCGCGTCGAAATCGGTCTTGGGCGACTCGATGGTCAGGAAGCTCATGAAGATCGGCATCAAGGGCTGAGGCTTCTCGGTCGATATATCAATTGTATGGCTGTCGACGACCTTCGGAGTCAGGCGAATATTGGCGAAAAGCTTGCCGCGGTTGAGACAGTCGAGCTTGGGGTTGAACATGCGTTCGATGGACCGCGAGACCGCATCGGCGTCAAAGGCGCTGTCATCGGAATAGGTCACTCCCTCGCGCAGCTTGATGCGCCAGACCGTCGGCTCGACCTGCTCCCATGAGGTGGCGAGGCGGGGTTCAGGCTTGCCGCTCTCGGGGTTGAGGTGGGTCAGCGCTTCGACGACATTCTCGCGCACCACCAGCCCGACCTCGGAGGACGAGTTGCAGGCGTCGATATTGTCGAAAGCGTAGGGTGTGACGATGGTGATGGCGTTCGCGTCATCCTGTGCGAAGGCGCCCGTCGCGACCACCGAGCCGATCGCGACCCCGCAGAGCAGGTTGGCCATCCTGAATTTCGACATCTCTTTCCTCCCTATGTGTCAACCCCGGCGGGCGAGGCTGAACCTGCCGCTGCGAGACGATTGCAAGTTTTCGGAATTGTCGCGCGGCCCTCCTCCTCAGGAATGCGCGTCTCCTCGGATGACGCTAGCAGGCTTGGATATCGCCGCGCCAATACAGATTACTTTTCATCCCATAAAACTATTGTATGGTTGTTGGATGGGATGGCTGAACCTTCGTCGACTGACCTATTTTCGCGCGATCATCGAGGCGGGCTCGCTGTCCGAGGCGGCGCGCCGCCTGTCGGTGCCGCAGCCCGCACTCTCCTATCACCTGCGCGAGCTTGAGGCCGATTTCGGCGGGCCGCTCGTCATTCGCGGTCGAAACGGGGTCGAACCGACCGAGGGCGGCCAGCTTCTCTTCGACCACGCGACCATCATTCTGGCGCAGGTCGAACGGGCCGAGATGGAATTGGCGGGACTGCGCCGCCGCGGGGCCGCGGACCCACGCGTCATGCGGATTTCGGCACTGCCCTCGCTCGCCACCAAGCTGACGCCGCATCTGCTGAAGCTGACCGCCGAGACCCTGCCGCTGAGCGGGCTTTTCGTCATCGAGACGGTCACGCGCGAGGCGCGCGAGATGCTGCGCCAGCACGAGATCGACTTTGCCATCGTCATCGCGGACGAGAAGGTTCCCGAAAGTCAGTGGCTCGCCGCCGAAAGCCTGCTCATGTGCTTTGCCGCCGGTGACGGCGACGCGACGGCGGGGCCGATCACCTTCGCCGAGGCGCTGGACGCACCACTCATGCTGCCCGCCAAGGGGCGCCCGGTCCGCAACCTTGTCGAGAGGCTGGCAGGGCAGGTCGGCAAGAAGCCCATCGTCATCCATGAGATCGACGGGCCGAACCCGCGCAAGCAGGCGACGATCGCGGGTTTGGGCAAGACATTCCTGCCCTGGATCTCGATTTCCGAAGAGGTCGAGAAGGGGCTGATCAGCTACAGAGAGGTGGTCGATCCACCCCTGCTGCGGCATGTCGCGCTGGAATGGCGCGAGGACATGGACCCCGAACTGGCCTGGGCCATGCACGGGCTGCTGTCGACCCTGCTTACATCAATGCTGCGCTAGGCGTCTTGTCTGCGAAAGTTGGTGAGACGCTTGGCCTGGACCATGTTCAAACGCAGCGTGATGCGGGAGGTCAGCGAGGCTGCTCTTTTGGGCGCGGTGCGCCGTCACAGGCTGATGGTCAACATGGGAGGTTGGGGCCTGCGGATGCGACGTGCGGGCGTCACCCGTCTGACAGCGTAGGCAGGGCGTCTGCTGCCGGCCGCATGTCGGCAAGGGCGTCAAAGGGTAGCTCCCGTGCAATTGCGCCGAGGCCGATGAACATGCGCTGCCGGTATGCGAATGCGGAATAACCAAGGTTATGTAACTATTATCGATCCGCCCAGACCATTTGGCAGCTGCAATATCCTTTTCGCGAAGTCGTCCCCGAAATACACCAAAGGTGCGCCCAAGGTTCGGGCGAGCGCGCAAGCAAAACAGCCCCCATATTCAGTCCGGCGGGATCTGCGCCTTTCTCCCATTTCGCATAGGCAACCGCAGCAGCAATTGCATCGCGTCCTGTCGGCGGCACCACGCGCACAACTGACAAAAGTCGTTCAACCGCGGCGCGGACCGCTCGCCTATGCGAGCGACAATACAATCACAGGTGCCGCACATCGGCGATCAGAGCGAGAATGGCTTCCGGGCTGATCCGGTCGCGGCGTGCCATGATATCGGCAACCGGCCGACAGAAGCACACGTACAGATGAGCACCTAGGCGCTTTTATGTGGGCCCCTGCCACGGTCCAGCGCGCTGCGCGACAGCCGATCCACCAGAATCGCCACTGCAACGATGGCAAGACCCGCGCGTAGACCAAGGCCCATCTCCATCCTGGTCAGACCGCGCGTCACCTCTGCCCCGAGGCCTCCGGCGCCCACCAGCCCGGCCAGCACCACCATGGCCAGCGACAGCAGAATGCACTGGTTCAACCCAACGAGCATCGTCGGCTTCGCCGCCGGAAATTCGATCTTCCACAGGATGGTCCGGGGTCTGGCACCTATCGCTTGACCCAGCTCCCTCAGGTCGTGGGGAACGCCGCGAAAGGCCAGCGTTGTCAGGCGCAGCATGGGCGGGATGCCGTAGACGATGGTCGCGATGATCGCCGGAACCCGCCCGAGACTGAAGATCATCACCGCCGGGATCAGATAGACCCAGGGCGGCACGGTCTGCATGACGTCGAGGATCGGGCGAAGCGTCGCCTCGATCGCCGGACGGCGGGCAGCGAGGATGCCGAGGGGAACTGCAACGGCAACAGCCACGATGACGGCGACCAGCATGAGCGCGATGGTCTGCATCGAGGCCTGCCAAAGCTCGGTCAGCCAGCAGAAGCCGAGGCAGCAAGCGGCAAGGATGGCGAGCCGCAGTCCGGCGGCGGCAAAGGCCGCGATGACGACAATGGCGATCACCGCAAATGGCGGCAGGGTCATCAGGGCGGCCTCGATCGCGCCAAGAAGTGCCTCGATCACCAAAGTGACCTGGGCGAAGAACCCGTGAAAATTGGCGTTCAGCCAGTCGACGGCGGGGGCAAGGACGGCTCCGGGATTGAACTGCATCATTTGGTCCTCGCTGCGGCTTGGGTCATGCGGTCCAGAAGCATGGTCAGCACCACAATCGCGATCGAAGCGTTGATCGAGGTCGCAATATCGAGAGTCCGGATCGCGCTGTAAATCGTTTCGCCCAGCCCTCCCGAGCCGACGATGCCCGCGATGACCACCATGCCGAAGGCCATCATCAGGCTCTGGTTGATGCCTGCCATGATGCTCGGCACGGCAAAGGGCAGGCGGATCTTGAAGAACATCTGGGCGCGGCTGGCGCCGACGGCATCGCCCAGTTCAAGAAACTCGGTCCGGGTCTGCCTGATCCCGAGGGAGGTCAGGCGGATCGCAGGCGGCATGGCGACGATGACGGTTGCAATCAGCGCGGTCGCGGGGCCGTAGCCCATCAGCGCGATGGCCGGAAGCAGATAGATATAGGGCGGCAAGGTCTGGATCAGGTCGAGCGCCGGGGTCAGCGCGCCGTCAAGCCGTGGTATCAGCCCGGCAAGGACGCCGAGTGGCAGGCCGACCGCCAGCGCGATGGCCGTCGCAGCCACCACCAGCGCAAGCGTGCTCATGGTTTCCGGCCAAAGACCCATTGCGGCGCAGGCTATCAACCCCAGCGCGCCCACGACACCGAAGCCAGTGCCGAGGACGCGCCAGCCGATCAGCCCGGAAATGACAGCGACGACCCAGAATGGGGGCAGCATCAGCAACCACAGGATGCCGTCGTAAAGACCCTCAAGCAGCGCGCGGATGCCGTCGAAGACGAAGGCCGCGTGATCGGACAGCCAGAAAAGGGCGTCGTCGACGGTGGTGTCGAAGGCGGTGACAAAGCTTTCCATGCGCGCTCCCTCAGGCTGCCGCGAGGGTTTCGGGCTCGCCCCGCACGCCGAGCAGCAGCCGGCGCGTGGTCACGACCCCGACGATGCTGTCACCGTCGGCGATGGCCACGGCGTCGCTGCCCGCACCGATGATCTTGCCGATCAGTTCGTCGATATCTGCCTCGGACGAGCAGCGGGGCAGACTGTCCAGTGGTTGCGCCGGTCCCGTGCGGTGCCAGCCATCGACCGGCATCATAACCGAATGCGCCTTGATCAGATGCAGCCGCGAGATTCCGGCCACGAAATCCGCGACATACTGGTCGGCGGGATTCATGACGATCTGCTCGGCCGTCCCCTCCTGAATAATGACGCCGTCCTTCATGATGGCGATGCGGTCGCCGATCCGGATCGCCTCGTCGAGATCATGGGTGATGAAGACCGCTGATTTCCCCAGTTCCTTGGTGAGCTGGCGGAACTCATCCTGCAACTGGCGCCGGATCAGCGGGTCGAGCGCCGAGAAGGGCTCGTCCATCAGGATGATCTCGGGATCGGCGGTGAGGGCGCGGGCAAGGCCCACGCGCTGCTGCATGCCCCCCGACAATTCGCGGGGATAGCGCTCCTTCCAGTCGGACAGGCCGACCTTGGCAAGCGCGGCCTCGGCCGCCCGGTTGCGCTCGTCGCGGGGGATGCCCTGCACTTCCAGTCCAAAGGCTGCGTTTTCCAGCACGGTCCGCTGCGGCAATAGCGCCACGGATTGGAACACCATGCCGATATGACGAGCGCGGGTTTCGCGCAGAGCGCGCGCATCGAGTGTGGCCAGGTCACGGCCCTTGACCAGAACCTTGCCGAGGCTGGGCGTGATCAGCCGGTTCAGCAGCCGGATCAAGGTCGACTTGCCGCTGCCCGACAGGCCCATGATGCAGAAGATCTCGCCCCGCCGGACCTGCAGCGAGGCGTCGGACACGCCGATCACACAGTTGAATTGCTGGAGAACCTCGCGCTTGCTCAGCCCGCGATCCGCGATTGAGCGGAGTGCGTCGACACTGCGGTCGCCGAAGACCTTCCAGACCGACTGGCAGTCGATCAGAATCTCGTTGCTTTCCATAACCACCCTGTCTTTTCTGGTTGGGGTGGACGGCCCGCCGGGGCCGTCCGGCACAGCCTTCAGTAGGATTTGATGTTGCTCCAGCGTTCCATCAGGTCCGCATGGGCGGCGGTCCAGTCCGCGACGGCGCTGTCCATGGTTTTGCCGTCGTTCACGGCCGCATTGATCGCGGTGATGTCGGCAAGCGGGACATAGACACCGGCGATGATCTCGCGCGCCTCGGGATTGCTTTCCGAAAAGCCCTTCTGGCCGATCCAATAATAGCCCTGCGGCGGAGCGAAGATCCCCTTTGGATCGGCAAGGAACTTGGTGTCGTATTTCTGGACCATCCAGGACGGTTCCCAGACGATGACGGCGGCCCATTCCTTGCGATCGGTCGCGGCCTTCAGCGCGGCGGTCATCGCGGCGGTGCTGCCCTCCACCAGCTTCAGGTCAAGGCCATAGCCAGACACCACGTCGGCCGCTTCGCGCATGACGCCAGCGCCGGGCTCGATACCGATGATCTTGCCGCCGAACTTGTCGGCGTTCTCGTTCATCTGCTCGATGGAATCGATCGGGACATATTTCGGGACGGCAATGCCTTGATAGAGGCCGTAGGATACCGGCGCGATCTTTTCCAGCCGGTTCTTGTTGCGTTGCCAGTAGTCCTGTGCGGCGTAATCGACCTGGGAAACCATGATCTGCACGTCCCCCTTGGTAAGGGCCGCATAGGCAATACCCCATTCCGAGAACTCGGTGACGTTGACGGTATAGCCCTTGTCCTCCAGCACTTTCTTGGTGATCCCGGTGATCGGGGTCAGGTCCTCCCAGGCCATCGTTCCGATCTGGATGACCTTGTCCTGTGCCGACACCGGTGCGGCAAGGCCGAGGGCGACCGCCGCCGCCATGAAGGCGAGCTTTAAGCTGCGCATGTTCTCTCTCCTGTTGGTCGGGCCGGATGGCCGCAAGCATCCCTCGCCGCAAAGGCTGCGGCGTGTGGGCCAGGACCCATTGGTTGATTGTGATGGGGGTTCTCCGGTTCCTCTGCGGGGCCCCCTGCCCCCGGCTCACTGAACTATCCCGCAAGAGGCTTCGCCTCGGCAAACGAGAATATTCAGCAGTCTTGCATTAGAAAATCTAGCGCAGCCGGGCGTCAGTCCTGCTGCTTCAACGACGCGAGAACGTGGCTCACGAAGGCGGCGACATGCGGCCGGTTCAGGGATTTCTGCCGGCAGTTCAGGAAGTTGCCACGGCCGATGGTCAACTGCCCGGGATGGGCAAGGACAAGGCTGCCCTCCTCGATCGCCGCGCGGACCATGTGCTGCCAGCCCAGCATGACACCCTCTCCGGCAAGGGTGGCGGCCATCAGCAGATTGACCTTGTTGGTCGAAAGGCTCGACGCGAGCTTGGCCCATTCCGAACCCTGCGCGCGGAACCACTCGGTCCAGCCAAGCGGTTGCCAGCCAATTGCATCGGCGGACCAGTGGCGGTCATGCAGATGCAGAAGGTTCACACGGTTCAGGCTGTCGACCTCGTCGAAGGGGCCGTGCTCGGCCAGGAAGGCGGGCGTGCAGACCGGCTGGGCGACTTCCGGGAACAGGAAATGCAGGACTTCTCCTACCTCGCAGCGTTCATTGCCGCAAAGAATGGACAGATCGACTTCGGAATAGTTGCGCAGGGTGTCGTCGGCATCCGAGGCAAGGATCACGAATCCGACCTGTGGGTGACTTTTGCGAAAGCTGTCGATCTGCGGCTTCAGCCAGAAACTGGCCATGCCATCGGTGGCCGAGATCGTGATCGTCTCGGGGCCTTCGTCATCGGTAATCACCGACACGGCCGCGCTGATCGTGTCGAGCCCGGCGCTGACTGCGGCAACAAGGCTGATGCCCTCGGGTGTCAACGCGAGAATGTTGCGCTTGCGGATGAAAAGGTCGACCCCCAGCGCGCGTTCCAGCAAGCGGATCTGCTGACTGATCGCGCCCTGTGTCACGTTCAGCTCGCGCGCGGCCATCGTGAAGCTCAGGTGCTTGGCCGCGACCTCGAATGTCGCGAACGATCCAAGCGAGGGAAGATAGCGACGCTTGATCGGCGGCATGGCGTGCTGGTCCCTTGTTGGCGGGGTCTCATTCTAGCCGGGATTGCCATTCTTTCCAGCGCATATAGACATTGGCGCCGATCGTGTCGAACGGATGGGGCGGCAGGCGGGCCGGCTCGGCCTCGGCGGTGAAAAAGGCCGTGATCTCGCTCTCGCGCCCGGTCGCCAGCTCGGCGGCGCCGATCCCGGTCAGCGTCCCCCGCGCCGTCCCGAGGCCGTTGTCGACGCAGGCAGCGTAAAGCCCCGGCTCCAGTTCTCGCATGACCGAGACGTTGTTGCGCGACAGGCACAGATGACCAGACCAGGAATGCTCGAAGCGGATCCCGCGCAGCATCGGAAAGCGGGTGTCGAATTTCTGCCGCATCGCGCTGACCAGTCGGGCCAGATCGTGTGCGCTGGTTTGCATGCCCGGGCGGTAATAGCCGCCCTGACGGATGACAATGCGATGACCACCCTGCGCGGGACCGATCCGGCGCACGGTCGTGCCCATCGGATCGGCGGGGGTCAGACCCCAGCAGACATGCCCGCCAAGCATGTGGATGGCCTCGGGGGGCAGTTCCTCGGTCATGCAGGCGTTCAGCATGACATGCATCAGCCGACCGCGCTTGAAGCCGAAGCTTTCAAGATGGCCGTTATTCGCCATGATGACGCGAGCGGCCCGGACCCGGCCCCGTTCGGTCGAGAGACACCAGCCTTGCGCGCCGCTTTCGATGCCGAGGACCGGCGAGTTCTCGCAGATCCTTGCGCCTTCGCGCTCCAGCCCGGCGGCAAGGCCCTGCACATAGCCTGCGGGTTGCAGCATTGCCGTGCCGGGCGTGTAGAGGCCGCCGTGGTAGTAGCCGGTCCCGGTCACCTCTCGCATGGCCTGCGCGTCCAGCATCTCATGCGACTCGCCCAGTTCGAGCAGATGGGCGGCATAGCTGACATTGGCCGCGATCCCGGCCGCAGACGCGGCGGCGTTGATCTTGCCGCTGCGCTGGAAGTAGCCCTCGGGAATAGAGTAGTCGCTGACCGCCTGCGCGGCGAACTCGATCGCCTGGCGGTTCAGCCGGGTCAACTGCCGGTCGTGGCTGTCTCCGGCACCGGCATAGTTGCCCGAAGTCAGTTCATGCGGCAGGTCGATCATGAAGCCCGAATTCCGGCCCGTGCCCCCTTCCGAAATCCGCGCCGCATCCAGGATCAGGATGTCGAGGCCGGGATCGATCTGCAACAGGCGGCGGGCGGCCGAGAGGCCGGCGAAGCCGGCTCCCACGATCGCGATATCGCAGCCGGTCTCGCCCTCCAGCCGCGGACGAGCGGGAGCGGGCGGCAGAATTTCCCGCCACCCGGCGGGGCCATTGAAGACAGGGATGCGGCTGGCCCGATGCCCTGTCATGTCAGTCGATCACCGTATCCGAGTGATCGGTCAGGTCCAGCCAGATGGTCTTGAGCTGGGTATACTGGTCATGGGCGTGGATGCCATTGTCGCGCCCGCCGAAGCCGGACTGCTTGTAACCACCGAAGGGGGTCGAGATGTCGCCCTCGCCGAAGCTGTTGACCGTCACCGTTCCCGCCCGCAGCATTCGTGCACCGCGCAGGGCGCGTTTCCCGTTGGCAGTGAAGATCGAGGCCGCCAGTCCATAGTCGGTGTCATTGGCGACCGCGATCGCCTCCTCGAAGCTTGAGACCGGGATCAGGGTCAGGATCGGGCCAAAGATCTCCTCGACCGCAAGCTTTGAGCTGCGGGTCGTCTGCACGACGGTCGGTTCGATGAAACCCTCGCGGATGACGTTGCCACCCATCAGGATGTTTTCGGACCGCGCGGCTTCCAGATAGGCGCTGACCTTGCCGAAATGTGCGGGGCTGACCAGCGCGCCCACCCGGACCTCGGGGTCCAGGGGATCGCCCACGATCCATTCGCGGGCATGGGCCTGGATGCGCGCCATCAATGCGTCCTGAATGTCCCTGTGCACGATCAGCCGCGATCCGGCCGAGCAGTTCTGGCCCATGTTCCAGAAGGCACCATTGACGACATGGGCGGCCACCGCGTCCAGATCCTCGGCATCGTCCAGCACGATGCAGGGGTTCTTGCCGCCCAATTCCAGCACCACCTCCTTCAGGTTGCTGTCCGCCGAGTAATGCAGGAAGCGACGGCCCGTCGCGGTCGAGCCGGTAAAGCTGACCATGTCCACATCAGGATGACGGCCCAGCGGTTCGCCCACGTCACTGCCCGATCCGGTGACGATGTTCAGCACCCCGCGCGGCAATCCGGCCTCGCAGGCCAGTTCGGCCACCCGCAGCGCCGTCAGAGTGGTCTCGGCGGCGGGTTTCACCACCACCGAGCAGCCCGCCGCCAGCGCCGGGCCGATTTTCCAGGCCAGCATCAGAAGCGGGAAGTTCCACGGCAGGACCAGACCGACCACGCCCATGGCCTCGCGCAGGATCATCGCGATGTGATTATCCGAGGCGGGGGCAACCTGATCATAGATCTTGTCGATCAGCTCGGCATGCCAGCGGATCACATGGATCGTCTCGGGTATGTCCACGGTCTCGCAATCATAGATGGTCTTGCCAGCATCCAGGCTTTCCATCACCGCCAGCTCGCGTGCATCGCGCTCCATCAGCTTGGCGAGGCGAAGCAGAACTTCCTTGCGTTCCGCCGGATGCAGGCGAGACCAGCGCCCGTCGTCAAAGGCCTCGCGTGCCTTGGCGACGGCAAGGTCCACGTCCCTGGCATCACAGGCGGCGATCTCTGCCAGCCGCTCGCCGGTCGCCGGGTTCGAGCTGACGAAGGTTGCACCCGAGATCGCGGGGCGGAAGCCGCCATCAATGAAGGCATTCCGCGGGAAGTCCAACGACGCAGCGATGGCCTTGTATTCCTCGTTCGTCAAAAGATCGGCCATCTCAGTTTCCCTCCGTGATTGCCTTGACGGTGGTCTTCAGCGTGTCGATCACCTGTTCGAGCGCGCGTTTCTCATCCTTGTTCAGCCCCTTCAGCGGTGGGCGCATCGGGCCTGCGCGCAGGCCCGAGACCTCGACCCCGTGCTTGACGCACTGGATGAACTTGCCGCCCTGCTCAAGCACGCGCATCAGGGGGAGCATTGCCGACATGATCCGGCGGCCCTTGCTGAAATCACCCCGGACGACGCAGGCCTCGTAGAGCGCGATGTGTTCCTCGGGCAGGAAGTTCGATCCGGCACAGATCCAGCTGCGCGCGCCCCAGGCAAAGAATTCCAAAGCCTGATCGTCCATGCCGCAGGACATCTGGATATGGGGATAGTCGCGCGCCAGCAGGTGTACCCGGTTGATATCGCCCGAGCTTTCCTTGATGCCGATCACGTTTCTGGACCGACCGACGCGGTCAAGAAAGGTGCGCCCCATCTCCACGCCCATCCGGCCCGGATAATTGTAAAGGATGATCGGCAGGCCCGCAGCGCGGTCGATCGCCAGCGCGTTCAGGGCGTTCTCCTGTTCGGTAGGGACCGAATAGGGCGGGGTGCCGAGCAGGATCGCATCCGCGCCCATTTCGCGCGCGCCCTCGGCAAGCGCGATGGAATCGGGCGTGCGCATCGCTCCCGTCCCGACGATTACCGGCAGTCGGCCATTCGTGCGTTCGGTGATGAACCGGGCCAGTTCCAGGCGTTCCTCGACAGTTTCGGCATAGTTCTCACCAGTGGAACCACCCGAGATCAGCCCGTGTACACCGGCGTCGATGAGCCGCTCGATCAGATCGGACAACCCGTCGAGGTCGAAAGATCCATCGGCGCGGAACGGGGTAATCAGCGGCGTGTAGATTCCTTCAAGCACCATTGTCGATGTCATGCCGGGCCTCCCTTGCGGAAATTCGTTCTCCATCTGCTACGCCCCGCCGGACACTTGTCGCAAAGGAGAATATTCTGGCGTGATGTATTAGAAAAACTATGTTGAAAAAGCCGCCGCCGCCGGATCATTCGATTTCTGGCGAGGCGGAGGAGGACCGGTCGGAACAAATCGTCAGTTCAGGCTGCCATCCTTGGACAACAGGACGGCAATTGGCCGGGTCGCATCGATCTCGCTCAGGATGATCACCAGTATCGCCATGATCGGCACCGCGAGGATGGCCCCGACAATACCCCAGAGCGAAGTCCAGACAGCGAGGCTTACCAGGATCACGAACGGGCTGACATTCAGCGAATTCCCCATGAGCCGAGGCTCAATGAAATTGCCAAGCGCGACCTGCGGTATGGACATGATGAGGATGAAAGCGATGACCGGCCAGATTTCCCCGTGCTCGAGCAGGACGAGAAAACAGGGCAGGGCTACACCGACAATTCCGCCGAAATAAGGGATGTAGTTGAGTAACCCGATCAGGATCGCCCAGAAGCCGGCAAACTCGATGCCGTGGACCAGCATGATCACATAGCTCGCCACCCCGAGGGCGATGTTGATGAGCGACTTGATGACCAGGTAAGTCCCGATCCGCCTGTTGACGTCGCGGATCAACTCTCGGATCTGCGTCACCTTGGCGGGCTGGTCGGAAAGGCGGGCAATCTTGTTCGAGAAGGATTTCTGTTCCGAGAGGATAAAGGCCGCATAGATCAGGATCACCGCGAAGGTACCGATGATTGACGCCACCGAAACCACCGAACCGAGAACCACCCGGTGCAGGTTCATATGCCCCACCAAGTCTCGCCGCAGGCTCTGCCAACTCGGCTCGTCGTCCAGACCGACGGCGACCGCACCGCGCTGAACGAGGGCGAGCAACTGATCCTGGTAGACGGGAACGAGCGTCGATACCTGCGTGGCATTCTGGACGATCAGCCAGACGATGAGCGCCATCAGGCCGAGACTGACCACTATGGCAAAGGCGTAGCGCAGCGAGGCTGGAATACCTTCGAACCCAGGCACCCGTCCTATCAGTTCTGCGAGACCGAGGACCACATAGGCGACGATGATGCTCATGAAGATCGGGAGAAAGATTGTTCGACCGATGACCAGAATCCAACCGATCATGAGCGCAAGGCCCACCCCGTAGAAAAGTCGCGCCAGACCGTCTTGCGTGGTCACCGTAGGGGCTCCCCAATAGCCTCATGGAAATCTCAGGAGGAGCAGCGTTACGGCACGCCCGCCTCAAGTAAGCTATGCTCTCTGCAGACTATCCGTTTCAGAATGCGCCTGTCGCCCGGTTCTGCGCTCGTTTCACTGATCTCAGGACCGGCGTTGCCGACATGCATCCACGGCGGGACGCCGGCCATGCTCTGTGGCTGAGCAGAGCCGCGCGGCCGGATGCCACCGGAATGGCGGTGTCCACCTAAGCGCAAAGCCATACCGACATCCTTGAAACAGTCGCGGAGGCAGTGGAAGCCACCCACCTGCCCCCCGAACGACATCGGCAGACGACCTTGTGAACCGCCCGGAGACCGGGACGCATAGCGGCAAGCAGGGCCGCATGGCCGATTACCTGACACGCCTCGACTTCGTCATCCTGGACGAGCTGGGCTATCTGCCCTTCGCCCAGTCAGGCGGTCAACTGCTGTTCCACCTCATCTGCCGCCACTATGAGCGCAACTCGGTTATCGTCACCACAAACCTCGCCTTCGGGCAATGGCCGGTTGTCTTCGGCGATGCAAAGATGACCGCGGCATTGCTTGATCGGCTGACCCATCATTGCGAGATCATCGAGACCGGCAACGAGTCCTGGCGCTTCAGTAACCGCGCATGACCGGGGCGGTTCGGTCGACTGAGGCTCCGGCGCAAACCGCATCAAGGGGGCAATATTGGACGCCGATAAGGGGTCAGTTTTGCGCGCCGATTGACAGTGTGCCTTTTGCAGAAGCGGGACACCTGTCGCACGCAAATTGCTGCGACGAGGCGACGAAGTGCTGATTGGTGTGGCCCTTTCCATTCCGAACCAGCGCGGCGCGGCGCGGTGCTGCCAGCGGGCAGCGGGCACAGCCGCAAGCCTTGGATCGAAGATAGACCAGGCTGGCTTCAGAACAGATCAACTCGCGGCGGGTTGCGCGCCAGCCACACCCGCGCCGCCAGTGTCAGCCATTGACGCGGCCCCTCATCGGGCCTGCTGACAGCAAGTCCAGACCTCTGCCCCAATCGGTCCAGCGCCGCCAGCGTCGCCGGGCCTGCCGCACCGTCGACCACGACCGGCTCGCCCATTTCGTTCAGCAGCATCTGCGTCGCGCGGTTCAGATCGGCGTCTCGGATCCTGTCCAGCATCTGCCCGGCCTGTTCCGCCGCATCGCGGGCAGGCAGGTGCAGCGCCTTGGCCGCGCGCAAGGCTGCGTCGGCCGGACCAAGCGGGCTTGCCTCGCCTTTCAGGATGATGCTGGACGCATTGACGCCCGCCCAGCCATCACCGCGCGAAAGGCCCATGTCATACCAGCGCATCGCGGCCTTTGGATCGGGCTTGCCCAATTGCCCGCGCATGATCATCCGACCCAGATTGGCGGGAGCAAAGGGATGCCCGCCCTCAGCCGCGCGTTCGAACCAATCGCGCGCGGTGGTAAAATCCGGCTTGACCTTGTCATGGCCGCGCAGCGCCACCAGCCCAAGGTTGTTGTATCCGTAGATATCCTTGCGCGCGGCCGAAGCGCGCAGATAGGTCAACCCGCGTTCCGGCCGGTAATGCGGATTGTCGGGGTCGAGAAAAAAGGTGCCGAGTTCATTCATCGAATAGGTGTGGCCAAGCTCTGCGGCGCGTTCCAGAAGTTCGAAGCCGCGCTGGCGGTCGGCTTCGTCAGGACCGTTTCGCAACAGGCGCAGGCCACGGCTGTGCATGGCGAAAGGGTCGCCTCGGGCGATGGCATTTTCCAGCAATGCGTTCGCCTTGGCCTCGTCGAAAGGGATGGAGATCACCTTGCGGTCGATGCGGGAGGTCAGCAGAAGATACGCGGCCGCGGTGTCGGCGCGAATATGCCCCGCCTCGGCTGCGGCGCTGAAGCTGGCATAGGCACCTTGCAGGTCCCCGTTTGCCTGCTGTGCGCGACCCAACTGATAGACAAAGCGCGCCACGCCGGGGTTCTGCCGGACCGCCTGCTGGCAGGCAACCAGCGCTGCCTCGCCGTCGATCTCGTTCGGCAACCGATAGAGGCCCACGCCCTGCAGATCCAGCGCATCACCGGCCTCGACATCACAGGGATCAGGCGTCAACTCCATCTCGACGGTCAGGATGCGCGGGCTATCGCGGTCCGGGCGGATGCTGAAGCGATCGCGCAGCATATGGCCGCTATCGCCCGTCATGCGGGTTTCAACCAGATGCGGGCGATAGACCGCGATACCCGCAGCCAGCTCAAGTTGCCCCTGTTGCGGCTGCTCAATCAGCACCGGATCGGTCAGGGGGCCGCCGTTCATCTCGGTCAACTGCTCGTCCAGTCGCAATTCGCGGGCAAAAACCAGTGATATCTTCCCGGTCGTTTCCGTCGCTGGCGCCGTTTCGCGCAGGGTGTCGGCCACCGCGGGCGGGGACAGCGGGGTGGCATCAGCCAGAAAGAAGGGCTGGACCAGGGTCGAACTCTCCCAGGGAACCTGTCGTCCTTTGGTCGATTGGTAGACGCGCTGGCGCACATCGGCCAGCAGGTTCAGGATATTGTCGCCAGCATGGTCGGAGGCCGCCGTCAGAATCGCCTGCGCATAAGGGCCATTGCCGCCCTTTTCGCCATCATAGGCGACCTGTCCCGGCGAGGTGGAGAAGGCGACCAGCGAATTGATCGGGGTGGCAAACACCTCAAAGCCGGTCCCGGTCTCGAACAATGCCGCGTCCAGGTTGGCAGCCAGACGCAAGTTCGGGAAGGGGTTTTCCCGGCAAGCGTCGATCATCGCCACATGACTGGCGCCGCGTGCCGACAGCAACTCGATCACGCGGTCCAGGGTGATAGATTCGACCGGCAGGTCATAGACACTTTTGAAAGCGACATCGGTAGGCAGCAGATAGTTGCGGCGACCAATCTGGATGCCATGGCCGGCATAGAAAAACATGACCGACGAGCCTTCGGGAATATTCAGCACCGCCAAGCGCAGAAAGGATTCAAAGCCGGGCCGGTCAAGGTCATAGCCCTCTTGCACGCTAAAGCCGAAGCCGCGGAGCATATCGGCGATCCCGTGCGCATCGCGCAGCGTATTGTCTAGCGAAGGGATGTGGCGGTAATCGGCATTTCCGACCACCAGCGCGATTTTTGCGCCTTCGGCCCAGGCAAGACCTGCCACGCCCAGTGACAGGAATGCTGACAGCAGCAGGCGCCGCATGGCCATCCCAACGGACATCAGCCGTTCCAGCCTCCACCCCCGTCGTCGCCACCATCGGCACCGCCGCCGTCATCGCCGCCGCCGTCGTTCCCACCGCCGCTGTTACCGCCCCCGCCGCCATGGCCCGAACCCGAGCCGCCCGAGCCAGAGCGGCCCTCTGAGTTTCCGCCTTCCCGGTAAGTTGGAGCAGCGAGCCGCGGAGGGGGCTGCTTATCCACATTGGTGTTTGACTGAGGCGATGATGGGGCTTCGTCGCAGCCGGAGACGAGCATGATCGTGGCCGTCGCGAGAAACAGGGCGAGACTTACACGCATCTTTGCCACCCAGTATTTGCAGGTGAATAGCATAGCAAATTTTGCCGAAACCGACCAATGATTCCAAGCCGAAGGGTCGCCCACATCCTGCGCTTCCGGTTGTCGCGCTGCGGCAAGACATCCCGGACCAGCTTTCGACTATGCCGCGTCTGCCGGGCAATCTACCGCTGAAGTTGGGGATCTAAGGCTCTTTCCCCGACCGTCCATCTGGTCTGCCACATCGATCAAGAAATGGCCAAACTGGCAAGTTCGGTGAGTGCTTGGGCGTGGCGAATGCCAGTGGCGAGGTGGTTTCGCCCGTTGGGTTACCTGCGCCATGGTTTGCCCGGTTTGCCGCGCGTCCATATCCCATACGTCCCGTATGCTGCCTTCAAAGCCCGGGCATGAAAAAGGCCGCCCCTTTCGGGACGGCCCTTCGTCTGTCTTGCGACAAGCGGATGATTACATCATGCCGCCCATGCCGCCCATGTC
>Ga0160446_100174_pt1 | contig 48465 bp, 51 predicted proteins | sample HID1973I_E1MG_FD_108200 | JGI IMG/M metagenome (GOLD analysis project Ga0160446, IMG submission 108200) | Enriched mosquito-associated microbial communities from UW Madison campus, WI, USA - HID1973I_E1 MG | ecosystem: Host-associated > Arthropoda: Insects > Digestive system > Unclassified ...
GGGTGCGGCTGTCGATCACCGAGACCCCGGAATTCGCCGAAGCCATCAAGCGCGACCAGCGCGTCTCGGTGCCGGTGGTCGAGGTCTTCCGCAATCACAAGCGCAGCCTGTTCCTGGGCACCTTCGTCGCGCTGGTGACGTTCGTGCTGTTCTATATCTGCTCGGCCTGGCTGCTGTCCTATAACGTCAAGGTGCTGCAGATCCCGTTCCTGGACGCGCTGAAGATCCAGATCTTCGGTTCGGTCATCTTCGGGATCGCGATCCCGCTGGCGGGCAAGGTCGCCGATGCCGTTGGGCGCCGCCCTTTCCTGATCGTGGTCACGGTGCTGATCGGGGCCTTCTCGTTCCTGCTGGCGCCGCTGATGAGCGGGGGTGAAGGTCCGCTTTACCTGTTCGTCGCGCTTGGCATGTTCCTGATGGGCCTGACCTATGGCGTCATCGGTGCCGCGTTGGCCGCGCCTTTCCCGACCAAGGTGCGCTATACCGGCTCGTCGATCACCTTCAACTTCGCCGGCATTTTCGGCGCCTCGCTTGCGCCCTATGCCGCCACCTGGCTGCAAAAGACCTATGGGCTCAGCCACGTGGGCTATTACATGCTGGCCGCCTCGGTCATCACGCTGCTCTGCATCCTAGCATCTGGCCGGGACGAGGTCTGATCCCGACCGCGGTCCGTCAGGGTCGCAGGCATGACATCGAAGGGCCCCGGCAATCGTGCCGGGGCCTTTTTGCATAGGGTCGCAAGCTCGCAGGACAAGGGCGCTGCCGGAAACGGCAGAGCGTCGGTTTGTCGATAAGGGCGAGCAGGACGTCACGGGGCGATCCCACCGGGGCGCGCGCGACGGATGGCGAAAGGGCCCCGGCTTGCTACCGGGGCCCTTTGACGCTTGGGCTTCAGTTCTTCTTCTTGTCGGCCAGCTTTTCGGGGCCGGGCAGCTCGATGTTGATTTCGAGGCTCGAAAGTTCGTTGCCGCGCTCCAGCTTGACGTCGACGGCATCGCCGTCGATCTCCATGTGCCGGCGCACGACCTCAAGGATCTCGCGCTGCAGCGTGGGTAGGAAGTCCGGGCTGGTTCCTCCGGCGCGTTCATGCGCGAGGAGGATCTGGAGCCGTTCCTTGGCGGTCTGGGCGGAGCCGTTCTTTCGCGGGCGGAAGGAGAAGCCGAACATGGTCAGGCCGTCCGTCCAAGAAGGCGCTGAAGGAAGCCGCGGCGCTCGGCCGGGTTCACGCGCAGTTCGATCTGTTCGCCCACAAGCCGGCCGACCGCGTCCTCATAAGCCTTGGCGGCTGGGGACTTGTCGTCCATCACGACCGGCATGCCAAGGTTCGATGCCTTGAGCACGGTGGTGCTTTCCGGGATGATGCCGATCAGCGGGATCGCCAGGATTTCCAGAACGTCCTCGACGCTCATCATCTCGCCATTGGCCGAACGCTGCGGGTCGAAGCGCGTCAGCAGAAGCTGTGCCTTGACCGACCGCTCACCGCCCTTTTCCGCGTGATAGGTCTTGCTGTTCAGCAGGCCCAGCACCCGGTCGCTGTCACGGACCGAGGACACTTCCGGGTTCGTCACGACCACGGCCTCGTCGGCGTAATACATCGCCAGATGGGCGCCGCGCTCGATCCCGGCGGGGCTGTCGCAGATGATGTATTCGAATTCCTCGCGCAGCTCGTCCAGGACGGCCTTGACGCCTTCCTTGGTCAGCGCGTCCTTGTCGCGGGTCTGCGAGGTCGGCAGCACGAACAGGTTCTCAAGCCGGCGATCCTTGATCAGCGCCTGCTTCAGCTTGGCGTCGCCCTGGATCACGTTGATGAAGTCGAAAACCACGCGGCGTTCGCAGCCCATGATCATGTCGAGGTTGCGCAGGCCCACGTCAAAGTCGATCACGACCGTCTTGTGGCCGCGCATGGCAAGCCCTGCGCTGATGGCGGCCGAGGAGGTGGTCTTGCCGACGCCGCCTTTCCCCGAGGTGACTACGATGACCTTGCTCACGACAGGCTTCCTTTCGATCAGGTGTTACTTGAGGGACAGGACGCGCAGTTTCTCGCCTTCCAGGCAGACCTGCACGTGTTCCCTGGGGATGTCGGCCCCCAGATTCTCGCTGGTCCGGTAAAGACCCGCGATGGCCAGCAATTCGGCGTCAAGGCTGTGGCAGAAGATCCGGGCCGAGGTATCGCCGTTCACACCCGCAAGTGCCCTGCCGCGCAGACGGCCATAGACATGGATATTGCCCGCCGCGATGATCTCGGCCCCCGAACTGACCGGACCCAGGACGATCAGGTCGCCGCGGTCGGCAAAGACCGTCTGGCCCGACCGGATGGGCTGGGTGATCGTGCGGGTGATCGGCTGCGCCGCCTCTTTCTCGACCTCGGGGGTCGTGGCGGCCGCGGCGGCATTCGCCGAGGGACGTTCGGTCCGGGTCACGCGGTCCAGGGGGACATTGCGCCCGCCGGGCAGGGCGATCAGCCCGGCCTTGGCAGCGGCTGCCACCTGCGCGGGGCTGCCGTTCTGGATGCCGAAGACCGACAGGCGGCGCGACCGCATCTCGGAGGCCAGGGCCACCATCTCGCGCTCTCCGTCCAGGCCCTGCGCATGTTCAAGGTCGATGACCAGGGGCGCATTCTCGAAGAACAGCGGGGTCTGGTGCAACTTGGCATCCAGCGCCGCAAGGAAGTCTCGGTCCGCCGGACCCGAAAGATGCAGCGCGACCGCCGTGAAGAAGCGGCCGCGAATCTGCACCGGCTTCACCGTCGCGACCTTTTGGGTCGGCATGTGTTTGGAATCCTGTATTTGCACGCTCAACTCTGCCCGGATTCTTACACGCACAGGTTGATTCCTGCGCGCGGATGTTTTGAATCATTCCTAATACGCAGAAACCCCAGCGTCCATCGGCCATGCAGGTTCCAGCATCATTCGGCGGAGAGATGCCGCCCTGTCGGCGGCAAATCGTGGGCTTTCGCCTCCAAAAGCGAGCATTCTGTCGTCGAAATCGCGCCTTGGTTGTGGCTGAAAGCCGAAAGCCGCCGATCACGGCCCGTTCGGCCGATCGTGATCGCATTGTCCCGCAAGCCATTCGCGAAAGGCGGCCAGCGGGCGACCCATCTGCCGGGTGTCTGGCCAGGCCAGCATATAGGCGCCACCCGCACGCACCGCGGGAAAGGGCAGGGCAACCAGGCGGCCTTCGCGCAATTCGTCCTCGGCCAGATATTCGGGAAGAAGCGCGACGCCCAGGCCCTGGATCGCCGCCTGAATGATCATCGAAAACTGGTCCATCATCATGCCGCCGCTGCCCAGCCGGGGGGCGTGGCCCTGCGCGCGGAACCAGTCCTCCCACGCGGTCGGGCGGTTTTCCAGATGCAGCAGGGTCAGCGCTGCGACCTCGTCCAGTCCCGAAATCCTGCGTCCCTGCAAGAAACGGGGCGCCACGCAGGCGACATGGCTTTCGTCGAACAGTTTCTGGTGATGGGCATCGGGCCAGTCCGCGTGGCCATAGTAGATGACGGCGTCGAACGGCTCGGTCCCGAAGCTGAACCGGGGCACGCGCGTCGACACGTTCAGCGAGATGCCGGGATGGCAGGACAGAAAGTCCTTGAGCCGGGGTGCCAGCCAGCGCGTGCCGAAGGTCGGCAGGATCGCCAGCGACAGCGTGCCACCGGCAGGGTTGACCGCGATCTGCATGCTGGCATGCTGAATGATGTTCAGCGCCCGCGTGACTTCGGCCACATAGCCGGTGGCCAGTTCCGAGGGCCAGAGCCGCTTGCGGCGCCGGTGAAACAGCGGGCTGCCCAACTGTTCCTCAAGGCTTTGCACCAGCCTGCTGACGGTGCTTTGGGTCAGGCCCAGCTCTTCGGCGGCGGCAGTGCTGGAGCCGCTGCGCATCACGGCCTCGAAGGCAAGGAGTTGCTGTATCGACGGAAGATAGCGGCGTGGTCGCAAGTTCATTCATCCAATGCATGATCTTGCAGAAAATATGAGTTTCCGGTTCCTCGGACAATGATCTAGTGCATGACCTCAGGGAGATGGAACAGGCAGGACATGACGGACGCACCGCTGAAAGATCTGAAGGTGGTCGAGTTGGCGCGCATTCTGGCCGGTCCATGGATCGGCCAGACGCTGGCCGATCTGGGGGCGACGGTCATCAAGGTCGAGGCACCCGAGGGGGATGACACCCGCCGCTGGGGGCCGCCCTTCATCCAGCGCCCGCGCCCGGATGGCGGGACCGAGACGGTCGCCGCCTATTTTCACGCCGCGAACCGGGGCAAGACCTCGGTCATCTGCGACTTTGGGAATGCCGATGATCTTGACCGGTTGAAAGACCTGATCGATCAGGCCGATGTCGTGATCGAGAACTTCAAGTTGGGCGGGCTGAAACGTTTCGGATTGGATTATGACAGCCTCGCGGCCCGCAATCCGGGGCTGGTCTATGCCTCGATCACCGGCTTCGGGCAGACCGGGCCGCGGGCGGCGCAGCCGGGCTATGACTTCCTGATCCAGGGAATGAGCGGCATCATGGATCTGACCGGTGACCCCGAGGGTGAGCCGCAGAAGATCGGGGTCGCCTGGATCGACATCTTCACCGGGCTTTACGGCGTGATCGCGGTGCAGGCAGCGCTGGCCGAACGCGCCCGCACGGGGCTGGGCCAGCATCTGGACCTGTCGTTGCTGGACAGTGGTGTCGCGGTCCTTGCAAATCAGGCGACGAACCATCTTTTGGGCGGGACCGAGCCGCGGCGGTTGGGAAATGCGCATCCGAATATCGTGCCCTATCAAGTCTTTCCCGCGCGGGATGGTCATCTGATCATCGCTTGCGGCAACGACCGCCAGTTCGCCGCGCTCAGCGAGGTGCTGGGGATGGCAGAACTGGCGACGCGGCCCGAATATGCGACCAACCCTGAACGCGTCGCGCACCGGGACAGCCTGACCCCGATGCTGGCCGAGGCGACCGGGCGGCGCGCGCGGGACGAGCTTCTGGCCGCGCTGGAGCGGGCGGGGGTCCCGGCCGGGCCGATCAACAGCGTCTCGCAGGCTTTGGCCGAACCGCAGATCCAGCATCGCGGGCTGCGTATCGCGCCCGAGGGGATTGCCGGCTTGCGCACCCCCATCGTCTTTTCCCGCAGCCGGATGGTCACCTACAAGGCCGCCCCGGCGCTGGGTTCGGGAAAATGGTCCTTTGACGCGGACTGACCCCGGACCGATAACCACATTTGCAGCCAAGGAGCCTAACGCCATGTCCGAACCGAGCAGGCAGAAACCGAAGGATGCCCCGGATCTGGGCCGCTTCGACTGGGAAGATCCGTTCCGCATGGAACTGCAACTGACCGAGGAAGAGCGGATGCTGCGGGACGCCGCCCGCGCCTATGCGCAGGATCGTCTGCAACCCCGCGTCATCTCCGCCTATCGCGACGAGATCACCGACCCCGAGATCTTTCGCGAGATGGGCCAGATGGGCCTGCTGGGTGTCACTATCCCCGAGGAATTCGGCGGGCTGGGCGGATCGTATGTCGCCTATGGCCTTGTCGCGCGCGAGGTCGAGCGCGTCGATAGCGGCTATCGCAGCATGATGTCGGTGCAGTCATCATTGGTGATGTATCCGATCCACGCCTACGGCTCGGACGAGCAGCGCCGGAAATACCTGCCGAAGCTTGCCTCGGGCGAATGGATCGGCTGCTTCGGCCTGACCGAGCCTGATGCCGGGTCGGACCCTGCGGGGATGAAGACCGTCGCGAAGAAGACTGCCGGGGGCTACGTGCTGTCGGGATCGAAGATGTGGATCTCGAACGCGCCCATCGCCGATGTCTTCGTCGTCTGGGCGAAATCCGAGGGGCATGGCGGCAAGATCCGTGGCTTTGTGCTGGAAAAGGGCATGAAGGGGCTGAGTGCGCCCAAGATCGGAGGCAAGCTGTCCCTGCGTGCCTCGATTACCGGCGAAATCGTGATGGAGGGGGTGGAAGTCCCCGAGGATGCGCTTCTGCCCGGAGTCGAGGGGCTGAAAGGTCCGTTCGGCTGTCTGAACCGCGCGCGCTATGGCATCAGCTGGGGCGCGCTTGGCGCGGCCGAATTCTGCATGCATGCGGCGCGGCAATATGGCCTTGACCGCCAGCAGTTCGGGCGGCCGCTTGCCAATACGCAGCTTTTCCAGCTGAAGCTTGCCAATATGATGACCGATATCGCGCTGGGGTTGCAGGCCAGCCTGCGGGTCGGGCGGCTTCTGGACGAGGCGCAGGCTGCGCCCGAGATGATCTCGATCGTCAAGCGCAACAATTGCGGCAAGGCGCTGGAAATCGCGCGCATCGCCCGGGACATGCATGGCGGGAACGGCATCCAGGAAGAATACCAGGTGATGCGCCATGCCGCGAACCTGGAGACGGTGAACACCTATGAAGGGACGCATGACGTTCACGCGCTGATCCTGGGCCGCGCGATCACCGGCCTGCAGGCGTTCTTCTGAATGCAGGCGGCGGGCGCATTGACTGCGCCCGCCGCTGTCTGTCGATGGCTTCCCGTCAGACCATCCGCGCCAGCGCCACCACGATCGGCCCCATCAACGGCAGCAGCACGTTCGCGATGGCATAGGTCACGGTATAGCCGATGACCGGCGTCCCGTTCCCCGCCTGGCTGACAAGCGAGCTGACCGCGGGCGTGCTGCAATGCTGCCCGGCAATCGCGCCCAGCAGGATCGGCAGGGGCAGCTTCATCAGCCACAGGCCAACCATCAGCGAGATGAAGGCCGGTGCCAGTGACAGCACGATGCCCAGGACCGGGAACAGCAGCCCGTATTCCTTGATAAGCGCGATCGCATCCGGCCCGGCGCTAAGGCCGATGGCCGCGATGAAGGTGGCAAGGCCGAAATCCTTGGCGAAATGCGCCGCCGCGCCGGGCAGGGCGCCGTGCCGGGGAAAGCGCATGTTCAGCCAGCCGAAGACCAGCCCGGAAAGCAGCGCGCCCCCGCCCAGCCCCAGCGTCAGGTCCACCGCCCCGACCCGCAGGCTGAGATGCCCGATGATGAGCCCGATGACGATGCCAAGGCCAAGGACTGCGAAGTCGGTGCTGTCCTCGGGTGGAAGCGGAGAGCCGAGTTCGTCGGCGGCACGCATCACGTCTTCCTCGGGGCCGTAAAGGGTGATCACGTCGCCTTCTTGCAGGATCGTCTTTGGCAGGGGCGGCACGGCATGGCCCATGCGGCGGATCTGGGTGATGAAGATGCCGCGCTGCTGCTCGGCCGAGACCAGTTGGCGAAGGTCGCGCGCCTCGTGCCCGACCGCTTCGTCGCGGGTCAGGACGATGTCATGCGAGATCAGCGCGAGCCCTGAATTCTGCGGGACCGGAACCTCCTTGCCCAGCACCTTGCCGGCTGCAAGAATCGTATTCCGGCGACCGCGCAGCAGCAGGATGTCCCCCTCGACCAGGACAGAATCCAGATCGACGGGGATGATGCCGCCATTGCGCAGCACCCCTTCGATCACAACGGTCCAGTGGCGCGTCTCTTCGAATTCTCGGACGGAATGACCGGCCAGTTGCCCGACCTCGAAGGCGCGCTGGACGACGACCGGCAGCTCATAGACCCCTTCTTCCCCCGCGCCCAGCTTGTCGGCCAGCAACTCGGCCTCTTTGCGCAGGTTCTTGCGGGCGATGACGGGGGCGATCTGGGTCACGAACAGCACGATCGAGATCAACCCGAACAGATAGGTCAGGCTGTAGGCGGTGGCGATGTTGGCCTGAAGCTGGGTGTTGATCTCGGGCGCAAGGCCAAGTTTCGCGATCGCCTCGGACGCGGTACCAAGGACGGCGGATTCCGTGGCAGAACCTGCGAAAAGCCCGGCTGCGGTCCCCGCATCCAGCTTGAGCCACATGACCGCCAGCAGGGTCAGCGTCAGCGATACCGACACCTCGATGACGGGAAACACGGCAAAGCGCGCGCCCCCCCGGATATTGGCGAAGAATTGCGGCCCGGCCGTAAAGCCGAGCGCATAGATGAACAGCGCAAAGGCTGCGTTCTTCAGCTCGTCAGGGACGCGCACGCCAAGCTGGCCAAGTGCCAGCGCGACGAAAAGGGTCCCGCAGACGCCGCCAAGCGCCACGGGACCGATACGCAGGCGGCCGATCAGGTGACCCACGGCCAGCGAGACAAAGAGCGCAACGACGGGGTCGGTCAAAAGGGACATGCCGGACCTATCGAAGCAAGGGGTTCAGGAACCATTTGGTTTCAGCGTTTCTTGTACTCGTCATGTAGTTCATCGGCCATCTTGCGCAGCAGCCGCCCGATCGCCGCATATTCGTACTCGTTCAGGTTCGCGAGCGAGATGCGTCCCGACGCACGGTCGGACCCGAAGCCTTTGCCGGGCAGCATCACGATTCCGGTTTCGTCTGCGATGCGGAACAGCATGTCGCCCGCGCTGGCCCTTTCCGACATCCATTCGGCGAAGTCGTCGCCGTAAAGCTTGCGCGAAATCCCCTGCAGATCGAGCAGCGTGTAATAGTCGACCGAGTTCGCCTCGTGCTCGACCGGCAGGCCCAGTTCGCGGTAAAGGGTCGCCTCGCGCCGGCGGATCAGCTTCTTCAACTCGGCCTTGTAGCTGTCCGCTTCGTCCATCAGCGCGAAAAGCGAGAACAGGACCATCTGCACCTGCTGGGGCGTCGAAAGCCCGGCCGTGTGGTTCAGCGCGACGACGCGGCTGTCGGCCACGACGCGGTCGATGAAGGACAGGCCGCGAATGTCCGGCGTCAGCGAGGCATAGCGCGCATCCAGTTCGACCTTGGTCTTCTCGGGCAGGTCCGCCAGCGCGCGGTCCATGACGTTGTCGTCATGGGTGGCGATCACGCCCAGCCGCCAGCCGGTTGCGCCGAAATATTTCGAGAAGGAATAGACAAGGATCGTGTTCTGCGGGCAGACCGAGAACAGCGAACGGAAGTCGTCGGCAAAGGTGCCATAGACATCGTCGGTCAGGATCATCAGGTCGGGGCGGTGATCCTTGACGATGCTGGCGATCTGCTCCAGCCCGGCGTCGTTGATCTTGACCGAGGGCGGATTGCTGGGATTGACGACGAAGAAGATCTTGATCGCCGGATCCTTCAGCTTCTCAAGCTCGGACGCGGGATATTGCCAGTCGTTTTCGGGGTCGGCGTGAATGGCCACCTGCTCCAGCCCGAATTCCGCAAGCTCGGGAATTTCCAGATAGGGGGTGAATACCGGCGTGCCGATGGCGCATTTGTCGCCCTTTTTCACCAAACCGTTCATCTGCAGCGAATGGAAAAGATAGGCCATCGCGGCCGTTCCCCCTTCGACCGCGAAAAGGCGGACCGCATCCGACGAAATCGGGCCGCCCACCATTTCCTTGAGGATATAGTGGCGAACGATTTCTTCGCTGATGCTCAGCATGCGCGGCGGGACGGGATAATTGATCCCAAGCACGCCCTCGACCATTTCATGCAGGAATTCCGAGGCCGGAAGCCCAAGCTGATCGCGGACATAGGAAAGGGCGCGGGCCAGGAAAACGACGCCCGGTTTGTCGCGATTGTCGGCGGTGAAGCGTTCGAACCGGCCTTCGATCCCATCGATCTTGGGCATCCCGCCGACCGCCACGCTCATGTAGGAATAAGACAGTTCCGCCTCGGTCGTGGCGAACAGCCCAAGCTGGAAAAAGGCCCGGCGCGGGAGGGTGGCCAGGAAATTCGGGTTTCCCCGGCCGGCGTTCAGCATGGTCCGGTTCGCCTTGCCCGAGGCCAGCTTGATCAATTCGTCCTTGAGTTCAAATGGGCTCAACTTGGCATATTTGCTGTAGTCCGTCGCCATCGCGACCTCCAGTCTTCAATGTCAGGTGAAGGCCACGACAAGTGGCCCAAGAAGCGTCAGGAAAACGTTTGCCAATGCATAGGTGATTGCGAAGGGCGTGGTCGGAACCGAGTTGCCGGCCTTGTCCAGCACCTCGCCAAAGGCGGGGTTGGCGCTGCGCGATCCGGAAAGGGCGCCGGCAAAGACCGCGGTATTGTCGTATTTCAGGACGTAGCGACCGAACAGCATGGTCAGGATCATCGGCAGCAGGGTGACGACGACGCCGATCATGAACAGCTGGATGCCGCTGTCGCGGATCGTGGTGATCGCCTGCAGGCCCGATTGCAGTCCGACGACCGCGACGAAGCCCGCAAGACCAAGGTCGCGCAGCAATGTCGAGGCCGCGATGGGCATGTTGCCATGAGCATAATTTCGCGTCCTGAGCCAGCCGAAGACCAGGCCTGACAGCAGCGCGCCGCCCCCGCTGCCCAGCGTCAGCGGGATGGACCCGATCCGCAGCACGGCCAGCCCGATCAGCAGGCCGACCGAGATGCCGATGCCGTGGAATATCCAGTCCGTCTTGTCGCTGGGCAGGATCGAGGTGCCGGTGGCGCGTGCGATCCGCTGCACATCCTCGGACGTGCCGCGCACGGTGACCAGATCGCCCGCCTGGACAACCGTCGCGTCGGTCATCTTGACCGGCACGCCCGCGCGGCTGACCGACAGGACATAGATCCCGTGGCGCAGCGCATCGCCCACGCTGGAGCGGATGACGCCCATCGTCTTGCCGATGAAATCGGGATTGGTGACTGCGACTTCGCGCGTGATCATCACCAGTTCCATGTCGGCGTCGGGCAGGACTTCTTCGCCAAAGCTGCGTCCCACGACCTCCTCCCGGCGGCCGACGATCAGCACGACATCGCCCGGTTGCAGGACCAGCGAGGGCTCAACCCCGATCAACGCGCCATTGCGCTTGACGCGTTCGACCGTCAGGCGATGTCCGGCGCTGTTTTCCAGATCAAGGACCGATCCCAGCGCGCCGCTGCCCAGCCGATAGACGCGGCCGACCAGTTCCGGCAGGGCGGGCGATTCGCCCGGTCCATAGACCTGCGCACCCGCCAGCAGCGCAGCTTCGGCCTTCATGGCGTCATCGCGGATGCCGCGCTTCATCAGCCAGGGCAGGATGTTGACACAGACGATGATCGCCCCGAACGAGCCGAAGATATAGGTCACGGCATAGCCCACAGCGACATTGCCCTGCAGGCGCTGCACCTCTTCCGCGGCAAGGCCGAGCTTCGAGATGGCCGAGCTTGCCGTGCCGATGATCGCGGATTGCGTCAGGCCGCCAGCGGCGACCCCCGCCGCAAGGCCCTTGTCCAGCCCGAACATGCGCGCCAGCACGATGACGGTCAGAAGCCCGCTGATCGCAAGGAAAGCGGCCAGGGCGATTTCCCGCAGGCTTTGCCGGCCCAGCGAGCGAAAGAATTGCGGCCCGCTTTCATAGCCGACCGCATAGATGAACAGCGCGAACAGAAGCGATTTGACGCCGTTGTCGATATGGACGCCGAAAAGACTGATCAGAACGGCGACAAGAAGCGAACCCGCGACGCCGCCAAGCTGGAATTTACCGAACCGGAACGAGCCGATCCAATAGCCCCCGGCCAGCGAAAGGAACAATGCGATTTCCGGCGACTGCGAGAGGATGGACGAAATCCACGTCATGACAACCTCGGGATGTATCGGATGGGGCGAGCTTTGCCCGATTGACAATTTCAGTCAACGGGATTTGAAACCCGAGGCGCAAATATCCGTTTTTGATCCATAATTGGAATTTGCCCTTGCTTTGGGCGGTCAATTCGAAATGGCCCCATCTTCGTGGCGAATTGATGACAAGGCCCATGCGAATTTCGCTGGCCGAACCAAGTTCGGGACGTCACAGATATTCCGGCCACCCAACACGAAAGACAGCTGCGATGACCGATGCGATCCGACGCCCGGTGGTAATCTCGTCCTCGGATGCAGTGGGCCGCATCGACTGGGGTGGCGCGGTCGAGGCATTGCGGGCGGGTCATCTCCTGCCTCCTGCGCAGATCCGCGACGTGTTCCTTGGGCCCGCGCATGGCACGATGATGAGCCGCTCGGCCTATATCGAGGGGCTGGGCTATGGCGCGAAGTCGTTCACCGTCTTTGACGCCAATGCCGCGCGTGGCCTTCCGACGGTGCAGGGGGCGATGCTGGTCTTTGATCCCGACGACGGCGCGCTTGCCGCAGTCATCGACAGTGCGCTGGTGACAGGCGTCAAGACGGCGGCGGATTCGGTGCTGGGCGCCAGCCTGTTGGCCCGCCCGGACAGCCGCCATCTGCTGGTCGTCGGTGCGGGCACGGTCGCGGCCAGCCTGATCCGGGCCTATACCACGGTTCTGGCGGGGATCGAGCGCGTGTCGGTCTGGGCGCGGCGTCCCGAACAGGCGCAGGCGCTGGTCGCGGGTCTGGCCGGGATCGGGGCCGAACTTGCCGTCGTCACCGACCTGCCCGATGCGGTCGGTCGGGCGGATATCGTCTCGACCGCGACGATGGCGCGCGAGCCGGTCATTCTTGGCGACTGGCTGCGACCCGGTACCCATGTCGACCTGATCGGCGCGTTCAAGGCCGACATGCGCGAGGCCGATGATGCGCTGATGGCCCGCGCGGCGCTGTTCGTCGACAGCCGCGCCACCACCATTGGCCATATCGGAGAGTTGATGCTGCCGATCGCCTCGGGTGCGATCACACCGGGGGACGTGCTGGGCGATCTTTACGACCTCGTGCGCCCGGACGCCCGCAAGCGCGTCACGGATGACGAGATCACGGTCTTCAAGAACGGCGGCGGCGCGCATCTGGACCTGATGATCGCCGTTTACATCGCCCGGATGATGGCGGGCTGAACCCTTCAGCCCAGATTGAAGTTCTGTTCCACCACCGCCTCCATCGAGACGTGGCTGGAGGTATTGCTGATATGGGGCAGGGACGAGATCTTGTCGGCAAGGATCTGGCGGAAATGGTTCATGTCGCGCGAACGGACCTTCAGCAGGTAATCGCAACCGCCCGCGATCATGTAGCATTCCTCGACTTCGGGAATGGCGCGGACGGCGGCGTTGAACTGCTGAAGCGCGTGTTCGCGCGTGTCGTTCATGCTGACCTCAAGATAGGTCACGTTGGTCAGGCCCAGCTTCATCGGCGACAGGATCGCGCGATAGCCGGTGATCAAGCCGATCTCCTCAAGATGGCGGATGCGCAGCGCCACGGGGGTCTTGGACAACCCCACCTTGCGCGCCAGTTCGGCAACCGGAATGCGGGCGTTCTCGGTCAGTTCGGCCAAGATCTTGCGGTCGATGGCATCAAGTTTCTCTTCCATCCGTTTTCCGCCCCGATTTTGTTCCTTCGGACTATGGATTAACATGCATTCAGACACATGGACCAGAACCTTTCTGCTATCTCTCCCGCATCGAATAAGGAGATCGGCATGGCGCATGTCAGCCCCACAGTGTTTTCAACCGACGCGAAATTCGCGGATGAAGCGGCGCTTCTGACCGGGCTTGTGCAGCAGGCCGGGCTGGATGCCGACACGCGCGCCGCGATCACCACGCGCGCCGCCGATCTTGTCCGCCGCATCCGGGTCGAGGCCAAGCCGACGATGATGGAGCATTTCCTGGCGGAATACGGGCTGTCCACGCGCGAAGGCGTGGCGCTGATGTGCCTAGCCGAAGCGATGCTGCGCGTGCCCGACCGCCAGACCATCGACGCGCTGATCGAGGACAAGATCGCGCCCTCGGACTGGGGCAAGCATCTGGGCGAGGCCAGCTCGTCGCTGGTCAACGCCTCGACCTGGGCGCTCATGCTGACCGGCAAGGTGCTAGACGACGATCAGGCCGGGACGCTGCGCCGCATGGTGCGCCGCCTGGGCGAGCCGGTGATCCGCTCTGCCGTCGGCCGCGCCATGAAAGAGATGGGCCGCCAGTTCGTTCTGGGCCAGACCATCGAAGGTGCGCTGGACCGCGCCCGCAAGCGCGAGTCGCAGGGTTTTACCTACAGCTATGACATGCTGGGCGAGGCGGCGATGACCGGCGCAGACGCGGTGCGCTATGACCGCGCCTATTCCGACGCGATCGCGGCCATTGCCAAGGCCTGCGACAAGGGCTCGGTCGAGGCCAATCCAGGCATCTCGATCAAGCTGTCGGCGCTGCATCCGCGCTATGAGGTCGCGCAGGAAGAGCGCGTCATGGCCGAACTGGTGCCGGTGGTGCTGAAGCTGGCGCAGCAAGCCAAGGCCGGTGGCATGGGCATGAACATCGACGCCGAGGAACAGGACCGGCTGGTCCTGTCGCTGAAGGTGATTGAGGCTGTGCTGTCCGATCCCTCGCTGGCCGGGTGGGATGGCTTCGGCGTTGTCGTGCAGGCCTATGGCAAGCGCGCCGGGCAGGTGATCGACTGGCTTTACCAGACCGCGACGCGGCTTGACCGCAGGATCATGGTTCGACTGGTCAAGGGCGCCTATTGGGATACCGAGATCAAGCGCGCGCAGGTCGAGGGGTTCGAGGGCTTCCCGCTGTTCACCAGCAAGGTCGCCACCGATGTCAGCTATATTTCCAACGCGAAGAAGCTGATCGGCTATGCCGACCGCATCTATCCGCAATTCGCGACGCATAACGCCCAGACCGTGGCTGCCGTCCTTGAGATGGTCGGCGGCATCCGCTTCGAATTCCAGCGCCTGCATGGCATGGGCGAGCGGCTGCATGACATCGTGCTGAACGAAACCAAGGGCCGCTGCCGGATCTATGCCCCGGTCGGGGCGCATCGGGACCTGTTGGCCTATCTGGTCCGCCGCCTGCTGGAGAACGGGGCGAACTCGTCCTTCGTCCACCAGATCGTCAACGAAAGCGTATCCCCCGAAGAGGTCGCGCGCGACCCGTTCGAGGCGCTGGCGACGGCGCATGCCCCGCGTTCCCTGCTGGCCCCCGCCGCGCTTTACGGAGACGAGCGGCGGAACTCGGTCGGGTTCGACCTGAACGATGAAGAGACGCTGGCCCGGATCCGCGCCGCGCGCGACTTGCCGATTCCCGATGCGATGCCGCAGACCGTCTCGCCGCCGACCGGGGCGATGCAGGATGTCCTGAACCCGGCGACGGGCGCGGCGATTGCGCAGGTGATGATGGTCGACGCAGAGACCGCCGCGCGCGCCATCGATGACGCCCGCACCTGGGATGTTCCGGCCGCCGAACGTGCCCGCATCCTGCGCCGCGCCGCCGATCTTTACGAGGCGGATTTCGGTCGCATCTTCGCTGTGCTTGGACGCGAGGCGGGCAAGTCGCTGGGCGATGCCGTGGCCGAACTGCGCGAGGCGGTGGATTTCCTGCGCTATTACGCCGCCGAGGGCGAGGCGAGCCCGCAGGCCCCGCGCGGCGTTGTCGGCGCGATCAGCCCGTGGAACTTTCCGCTGGCGATCTTCACCGGCCAGATCGCCGCGGCGCTGATGGCGGGGAACGCCGTCATCGCGAAACCGGCCGAGGCGACGCCCGTCATCGCGATGCTGGGCGTCCAGCTGCTGCATCAGGCGGGCGTTCCGAACACCGCGCTGCAACTGCTGCCCGGTCGTGGCAGCGTGGTCGGGACCGCGCTGACCTCGGACCCGCGGATCGCGGGTGTGGTCTTTACCGGCTCGACCGCGACGGCGCAGACGATCTCGCGCACCATGGCCGAGCATCTGCACCCCGGAACTCCGCTGATCGCCGAGACCGGCGGGCTGAACGCCATGATCGTCGATTCCACCGCGTTGCCGGAACAGGCGGTCCGCGATGTCGTGGCATCCTCGTTCCGGTCGGCCGGTCAGCGCTGTTCGGCGCTGCGCTGCCTTTACGTGCAGGAGGATATCGCCCCGCACCTGATCGAGATGATCAAGGGCGCGATGGACGAGCTGGTCTTGGGCGATCCGTGGGCTTTGCAGACGGATGTCGGCCCGGTGATCGATCCGAAGGCACAGAAGGACATTGCCGATTACATTGCCGCCAACGGCAAGCGCGTGATCCACAAGCTTGACGCGCCGGCGCAGGGCTGGTTCATCCCGCCGACCCTGCTGAAGGTCCGCGGCATCGCCGATCTGGAACGCGAGATCTTTGGCCCGGTCCTGCATGTCGCGACCTTCAAGGGCGACGAATTGGGCAAAGTGATCTCCGACATCAATGCGCGCGGCTTCGGGCTGACCTTTGGACTTCACACCCGCATCGACAGCCGCGTGCAGGAGGTTACCGACGCGATCCATGTCGGCAACATCTATGTCAACCGCAACCAGATCGGCGCGGTTGTCGGCAGCCAGCCCTTTGGGGGCGAGGGGTTGTCGGGCACCGGGCCGAAGGCGGGCGGCCCGCGCTATGTCCCGCGTTTCTTCGCGCCGGGCGAGCCTTCGGCCATCGGGATGGAATGGAAGGGCCCGGCCGACGAGGCGCGGTTGCGCGCCGCTCTGTCGAGCGCGACCCCGAAGAAGATCGAGGAGCGCCTGATGCCCGGTCCGACAGGGGAATTGAACCGCCTGTCCTCGCATACCCGTGCGCCGGTTCTGTGCCTTGGTCCGGGCCGGGCCGCGGTCGCGGCGCAAGTCACGGCGGTCCAGCGGCTGGGCGGGCTGGCGGTCGCCGCGGATGGCGATCTTTCGCCCGAGGCGCTGGGCCGCTTGCCGCAGCTTTCGGCCGTGCTGTGGTGGGGGGACGAGATGCAGGGCCGGGCCTATGCCGCGGCGCTGGCCGAACGCGAGGGCGAGATCGTCCAGCTGGTCACGGCCATGCCCGATCTGGCCCATGTCGCGCATGAACGCCACCTTTGCGTCGATACGACGGCGGCTGGCGGAAACGCCGCGCTGCTGGCGGGCTGAAAACGAAAGGAGATCCGCAAGGGTCTCCTTAAATGCCGAAGGGCGGGCTTGGACAGGTGGCCGGTTCGCCGGTAAGGGTCAGCCCGGTTGACCGGACTCCGCCGCGTGCCTGAAGCCACCCCCTGTGGGGGCGGGGTTGATCCTTGCCACCTCATCGTGGAAGTCGCGCAACTCCGCGTGCCGGCGGTCCTCGGTCCAGTCTTTGGCCGCGGCAAGGGCATGGGACAATTCCTCGGCCCGGTCCAGCCCAAGGTCGGGACCAAGCCCGTCGGGCAGCCGTCGCCGGATCAGGTCGCCCAGCCGGATGACATGTTCCCGGTGCACCAGCGCCGTCAGCCCTTCGGCCGTCTGCGGCGGCTCTGGCTTCACGATGGGGCCGTGGGGGCCGTCGGCGCGTATGCCAAGCCGTTCTTCGACCGCGCGGGCCACCATGCGAGCGGCGTGGCGGTGAAGCATGATCGTGGAACCCGTCACGGCAAGCAGCTGTGGCGTAGCCGGATCTGCGACGACGCGGACCGGCAGAACAGGCGATCTGCCGTCCAGGGTCGAGGTCGGGCGCACCCCGCACCACGCGTGCAGCACATCGCAACGGTCCAGGCGCAGGCGCGGGAACAGCTGGTTCGCCTCGGCCAGGATATAGTCGATCTCGGCATCCTCGACCCTGATCTCGTCCGGATCTGCCGAGACGACGGTCTCTGTGGGACCCATGAAGTGAAGGTCGCGCCAGGGAAAGACATAGAAGGGCTCACCCTTGCTGGAAAAAGCCTCAAGCCCCAGCCCGCGGAACCCTTCGGGCAGGCGGACCATGACGTTGACGCCCTTGACGCCAAGGACGCGGGGGCCGCGGCCTGCACCCGGAACCATGTCGATCCAGGGACCGGCCGCATTCACGACCAGATCGGCGGTAAGGTTTGCAATCCCCGTCGCATGGGGTTCGCGTTCCTCCAGTGTCACCTGCCACCGGTCGGCGGTCCGTTGAAGCCCGGTCACCGCGGTATAGGTGCGGATGATCGCGCCCCGACGTTCCGCATCCAGCGCGGTATCGACGCAGATCCGCTCGGGCCAGGCATACATGTATTCTTCGAAATGGCCGACCCCGGTCAGGGAACCGCCAAGTTCGGCTGCAAGCGGGCTGAGGCCGGCGGCATCGGCCCGGTTCTTGCGGCGGTAGGAGAGCGGGAATTCCCATTCGCCCAAGGCGTCGGCCAAGCGGAAGCCGATGCCGACCAGCCATGCCGGATAGCGATCTCCGCGCCGGAACGGATAATGGAAGGAATGCCGCGTCAGGTGCCCCGGCATCAGCCGGACCAGTTCGGCCCGGCACCGCATCACCTGCCGCGTATAGCGCAGGCGTTCCAGCATGTCGCGCGGGTGCAGCACCATCTGCCACAGCGGATAACGCGGGGCGAGATAGCCGACGCCCGAATAAAGCATCCGGCTGGAACGGGCCGAGGTGCCCGCGCCGATGTCCCCGCGATCGACCAGCAGCGTGCGATAGCCGCGCTCGGCCAGTTCGCGGGCGGTGGCACAGCCGACGGCGCCGGCGCCGATGATGACGACCTCGAAATGGCTGCCATCCAGATCCGCAAGGGGCGGCCGCGCCATCTCAGGCCCCTGCCGAGACCGAGATCGCGCGTTGCAGGGACAATTGCCCCACGGGCCGTCCGCTGCCATCCTCGACCCCAAGGCACTGAACGCCCCGGCCCATCATGTCGCGCAGCGCCTCGGTCAGGGTGATGTCCGAACGGATCATCGGCACCCCGCCCGCGTCCGGGGCCAAGGGCTCCATTACCGAGGCGACCTGCACGACCTTGCCGCGATCGACATGCTGGACGAAATTCGCGACATAGTCGTCGGCGGGGTTCAGCACGATGTCCTGCCCCGTGCCCTGCTGGATGACCGAGCCGTCGCGCAGAAGCGCGATCCGGTCGCCGATGCGCAGCGCCTCGTCAAGGTCATGGGTGATGAAGACGATGGTCTTGCGCACCTCTTTCTGCAGGTCCAGCAAAACGGTCTGCATGTCATAGCGGATCAGCGGATCCAGCGCGGAGTAGGCCTCGTCCATCAGCAGGATCGGCGCGTCATTCGCCAGCGCGCGGGCCAGTCCGACGCGCTGCTGCATGCCGCCCGAAAGCTGGCTGGGATATTTCGCCTCGTATCCGGACAGGCCGACACGTTCGATCCAGCGCATCGAGGTCTTGTTGCGTTGGGCGGAATCGACGCCCTGCACCTCAAGCCCATAGCCCACGTTCTCGATCACGGTGCGGTGCGGCAGCAATCCGAACTTCTGGAACACCATCGCGGTCCTGTGACGTCGGAAGCTGCGCAGCGCCTCGGGGGACATCTGCACGACATCTTGCCCTTCGACCAGGATCTGTCCGGCGGTGGGATCGATCAGCCGGTTGATATGGCGGATCAGCGTCGACTTGCCCGAGCCGGACAGGCCCATCACGACCTGGATCGCGCCCGCGGGAATTGTGATGTTGATGTCGCGCAGGCCCAGGACGTGGCGATGGTTGTCGTTCAGTTCCTGCTTGGTCATGCCGCCATTGATGGCGTCGATGAACTCGGCGCCACGCGCCCCGAAGATCTTGTAGAGGTTTCTGATCTCGATCCCGATGGGTTCAGACATGGCCGCCTCCGCGATGTTTCTGCAGCCGGTGGCCCCAGGCCTGGCTGATGCGATCGAACAGGATCGCGATGCCGACGATGGCCAGACCGTTGAACAGGCCAAGCGTGAAATACTGGTTCGAGATCGCCTTCAGCACCGGCTGGCCCAAACCCTGCACCCCGATCATCGATGCGATGACGACCATGGCCAGCGCCATCATGATCGTCTGGTTGATCCCCGCCATGATGGTCGGCAGGGCCAGAGGCAGTTCCGCCTTGACCAGCCTTTGCCAGCGAGAGGAACCAAAGGCATCCGCCGCCTCCAGCACCTCGCGGTCGACCTGCCGGATGCCAAGGTTGGTCAGGCGGATCATTGGGGGGATGGCATAGATCACCACCGCGATCAGGCCGGGCACCTTGCCGATCCCAAGCAGCATCACGACCGGGATCAGATAGACGAAGGACGGCATCGTCTGCATGATGTCCAGAACCGGGTTGACCACCGACTGCACCCGGTCCGACCGCGACATCAGGATGCCGATTGGCAACCCGACCGCGATGGCCAGCAGGGTCGAGGTCAGGATCATCGAGATCGTCTTCATCGTATCGTCCCACATCCCGAACGCGCCGATCAGGCACAGGGTCACGATGCTGGCGATGACGATGCGGATGCTGCGGCTGGCACCCCAGGCAAGAGCCGCGACGGCCAGCAGGATGATGGGCCAGGGCGTATTGGTCAGAAGGTTCTCGGACCAGACCAGGAAATGGCGCAGCGGTTCGAACAGGCCTTCGATGGCATCGCCATAGGCGCGGGTGAAGGACCGGAAGCCATCGTCGATGACTTTCTTCAGATCACGGAGAAAACCGTCATCCAGCTGTGGAAACTTGTTGAACCAAGTCATCGCGACCTCGTCATTGGGCAGTAGCTACCGACAGGGCGAAGGGCAGGGCGGCAGAACGCCGCCCCTCTTCGGCTTCAGAGGGCGGACTTGATCTTTTCGGCCGCTTCCGGCGTGACCCATGCGGTCCAAAGGTCCTCGTGGGTCTTCAGGAACTCGCGCGCGCCATCCTCGCCAGTGGCCTGATTGTCGGTCATCCACGCCATCAGCGTGTTGACGGTGTCGTTGGTCCAGCTGCGCTTCGAGAGATAGTCGATGACAGCCGGATCGGTCTTTTCGGCGAAGCTTTTCGACACCAGCGTGAAGACGTTGTCACGCGGGAAGGCGTTCTGCTTGGGATCGGCGCATTCCGAGACCGAGGTGCAGCGCTTCCACTCTGCCATGTCGTTCGGCATTCCGAAATCGACCGGCACCATATCGTACTTGCCCAGCATCGAAGTGGGCGACCAGTAGAAGCCCAGCCACGGCGCCTTCTGCTCGTAGGCCTTCGCCATCGAGCCGTCGAGGCCTGCGGCCGAGCCGGTATCGACCAGCGTGAAGCCCTTGCCCTCGATATCGAAGGCTTTCGCAAGCTGGGTGGTGACGACGGTGCCGCCCCAGCCCTGCGGACCGTTATAGACCGCGCCCTTGGAGGCATCCTCGGGGGCGGGGAAAAGTTCGGGATGGGCGAGGATTTCCTCGATCTTGTTCAGGTTCGGGTGCTCGTCCAGCATGTAGCGGGGGATGAACCAGCCCTGCTGGCCGCCATCGGACAGCGAGCGCGACAGTTCGACGATCTTGCCGTCCTTCAGGCCCCCGGCCACGACTTCGGGCATCAGGTCGACCCAGGATTCCGGCACCACCTCGGGCTGGCCCTTTTCCACCAGCGAAGTGATCGCGGGGACGGTGTCGCTGGTCGTAATCTCGGCATCGCAACCATAGCCTTCGTTCAGGATGAACTGGTCCAGGTTGGCCAGCACCTCGGCGCTTTGCCAGTTCATGCTTGCGATGGTGAAGGAACCGCAATCGGCGCTGGCGGCGCCTGCGAAGGCCGCAGCGGGAAGACCGGCTGCAAGGGCGAGTGCAAGTTTGTTCATTATGGTTTTCCCTGTTGCGGCTATTTGATGTCGATGCATGCGAACCGCCGCGAAGCTCGCTGCATTCCCGGTATGGCTAGGTCTGGAAAGCCGCGCCCATCTGGCGCGCCTTCTCGGTGGCTGCTTCGAGAGCGCGCGAGATGGCCAGCGAAAAGCCCTCCGCCTCGGCTGCATCAATTCCGGCGGCGGTGGTGCCGCGATAGTCGCGATAGGCTTCTACAAGCGTTTCCGCCTGATCTATGCGCCCTGATAGCATGGCCGCGCCGCCGCAGACCGCGGCCTCGGTCGCGCGCCATGCGATTTCCGCGGGCACACCGCGCTCCTGCATGAAGCGCGCCATCGCCATGGCCATCAGCGCGGGATAGGCTGCGCCAGATCCGGGCAGGGCCGTCATCAGGTCGATCTGCGCTTCGTCCGGCAGCTCATCGGTGGTGCCAATGGCCGAAAGCAGTCGCGCGGCGGTCGCACGGTCCTGCGGGGTTGTGCCGACATCGGCCCAGAAGGGGGAATAGGAGGCCCCGATCTCGGCCGCTGCATTGGGCATGGCCCGCACGATCCGGCCACCGCATTTCGACAGCACGCCCGAGCCGACCCCCGCCATGAACGAGATGACAAGCTTGCCTTCGGCTTGAAGTTTCAGGCTCGCCCAGTCTTCGGGGCGGACAGATACGACGATCACATCGGCCGCCGCCGAAAGTGCGTCCGCGTTGGAGGCCCATTCGACGCGGTGGCCGTGATAATCGGCGCGCGGACCGCTGCGGTTCAGAAGGACAAGATCGCTGGCAGGGACAACACCCCGCGTCAGCAGGTGTCCCCCCAAGGCCGATCCCAGCCACCCCGTAGCGCCAATGATCCCCACTCGCATGTCGTCGATCCTCGTCCGTAACCGGCGTCATTGCAACTTGGCTAGCAGACTCATCCCGCAGCTGGCAACAAAATGTTCATGACTGTCATACTATGGTTCATGTGCGCGCATTTCACATGCACTGTGGAACTTGCAGCGGACTTGACTGAACAGATCGAATTTCAAGCGCTTAGGGCTCCGCAAGGCGGGGGCGCCGTAATAATGGGCGCGCCAATGCGTAGACAAAATATGCATGTGACCCGGCGCCTGCGGGTGCCCGGTGGGGCAGGATCAGGCGTTCGGCCGACGAAAACGGGCGTTGAATCGCGCGATTTCCCGTGGCTCGGGTTCCTGGTCGGCATAGATGCGGACATACATCGGGATGCGGGCAAGCCGCGTCTCGGTGTCCTCGTTGGTCTGGGTCGAGATATAGCCGATCTGCACCAGATAGATGGTGCGGGCGCGGATATCCGCCTCCATCGGGGGAACGTCCCAGCTTTCCATCAGGCGAGTCAGCGCCGCCAGCCGCAGTTCATCCGCCTCTTTCACGCGGGCAGCGACTTTTTCGTCCTGCAAGGCCCAACTGCGGACCGCAAATTCAAGACGGGAATCAAAGGCATCCGGCGACAGGAAGCAGGTCATCAGGTTCAACATCGCCTCGGCCCGACTTTCGGCGTAATGCGTCGTCGCATCGACCAGCGGCTTCGTGGTCTTCTGCTCCCACCCCTCCAGCAGTGCCGAAAGCAGCGCCTCGCGATCTTCGAAGAACCAGTAGAAGCTGGTACGCGACAGGTTGAGCCCCTTGGCCAGCGGCAGGATCTTCACCGCGTCGATGCCGTTTTCGATCAGGGCCTGATAGCCCGCTTCCAGCCAGCCTTCGCGCGACCCGCGCCAACCCGTTTCTGATGCGCCCGTGCGTTCCATAGGCCGTTGATAGGCTGTCGGACAGGGTGCGGCAAGCCAAATGTTCAATTTTGGGCGCAGGGTGTTCATTGATGATTTTTGAATTGACATGAGTGAACAGTTTTCGGATTTTCGGGACAGCAACAACCTCATCCGCAGGCAAAGCCATGTCGAACGATCCCCTTCTTCAGCCGTTTCAGTTGAAGCACCTGACGCTTCGCAACCGGATCATGATCACCAGCCATGAACCGGCCTATCCCGAGGACGGGATGCCGAAGGATCGCTACCGCGCCTATCACGTCGAACGCGCAAAGGCGGGGGTGGCGCTGACGATGACGGCGGGTTCGGCCTCGGTCGCGCGGGACAGTCCGCCGGTCTTCAACAACATCCTGGCCTGGAAGGACGAGGTCGTCGGCTGGATGAAGAAGTTGGCCGACGAATGCCACGATCACGGGGCCGCGGTAATGATCCAGCTGACCCATCTGGGCCGCCGGACCCGCTGGGACAAGGCCGACTGGCTGCCTGTCGTCTCGCCGGGGCATGAACGCGAAGCTGCGCACCGGTCCTTTCCGAAAAAGATGGAAGACTGGGACATTGCCCGCATCATCGAGGATTACGCCGACGCCGCCGAGCGGATGAAGGCTGCGGGCCTCGACGGGATCGAGCTTCAGGCCTATGGCCACCTCATGGACCAGTTCTGGTCGCCGCTGACCAACGATCTGGACGGCCCCTATGGCGGCAACCTGGACAATCGCCTGCGCTTCACCTTCGATATCCTGCGCGAGATCCGCAAGCGCTGCGGCGACGATTTCATCGTCGGCGTCCGCTATACCGGGGACGAGGATCTGCCGGGCGGAATCACCCCGCAGGACGGGATCGAGATATCTCGCCGGTTGCGCGACAGCGGCATGGTCGATTTCCTGAACGTGGTGAAAGGCCATATCGACACCGATGCCGGGCTGACCGACCTGATCCCGGTGCAGGGGATGCGGAACGCACCGCACCTGAAATTCGCGGGGGCGATCCGCAAGGCCACGAATTTCCCGACCTTCCACGCCGCCAAGATCCCCGATGTACCGACCGCGCGCCATGCCATCGCGGCGGGGCTGCTGGACATGGTGGGGATGACCCGCGCCCACATGGCCGACCCGCATCTGGTCCGCAAGATCGTCGACGGGCGCGAGGATGACATCCGCCCCTGTGTCGGTGCGAACTATTGCCTTGACCGCATCTATCAGGGCGGCATGGCCTTCTGCCTGCACAATGCCGCCACGGGCCGAGAACAGACGATGCCCCAGACCATTCCGGCGGCCGGGGCGAAAAAGCGCATCACGATCGTCGGCGCAGGTCCCGGCGGCATGGAGGCGGCCCGCGTCGCCGCCGAGCGCGGCCATGCCGTCACCGTTTTCGAGGCCGCCGACCGACCCGGCGGCCAGATCCGCCTGACCGCCCTGCAGGAGCGTCGGCGCGAGATGATCTCGATCATCGCGTGGCGGCAGGCGATGTGCGAAAAGCATGGCGTGACCTTCAACTTCAACACCTTCGCGGATGAGGCGGACGTCCTTGCGACGAACCCGGACGAGGTCATCATCGCAACCGGGGGCCTGCCCCATACCGAAGTGCTGGAGGCGGGGGACGAGCTTGTCTCGTCCGCCTGGGACATCCTCGCGGGGGATGTGAAGCCGGGACAGAACGTCCTGATCTTCGACGACGCGGGCGATCACGCCGCGCTGCAGGCGGCTGATGCAATCGCGGCGACCGGCGCCAAGGTCGAGATCGTGACGCCGGATCGCAGCTTCTCGCCCGAAGTAATGGCGATGAACCTGGTGCCCTATATGCGCAGCCTGCAGCGGCGCGACGTCACCTTTACCGTGACCTGGCGGCTGAAATCGGTGACGCGCGATGGCAATCAGCTGCGCGCCGTGCTGGGCAGCGACTACGGCGACATGACCCGCGAACGGCTGGTCGATCAGGTCATCGTCAACCATGGTACGCGTCCGCTGGACGATCTGTATTTCGACCTGAAGCCGCTGTCCTCGAACCTGGGCGAGGTTGATTACGAAGCGCTGAGCACCGGCGGGATGCAGGAGGTCCGCAAGAACCCCGAGGGCAGGTTCCGCCTGTTCCGTATCGGCGATGCGGTCGCGGCGCGGAATACCCATGCGGCGATCTATGACGCATTGCGACTGGTCAAGGATCTGTAACCGAAACGGGCGCGCGGCATGGTCGCGCACCCATCGATTCCAAGGGAGGGGAAAGACATGACGCGACCGCAGGCCTTGCAGGAGTTTATCGATATCGCCTTGCCTGCGATGCAGGCGCGGGCACATGACGGCGGTTCGCCGGCCTCGCTTCAACGCATCGCCGAAGCTGTGACCGCCCCCGGCGACAGCGGTGCGGCCCCGGCCACCCTGCCAGTCGTGGGCGAATGGCTGGATTCGGCGCTGGATCGACGGCCGGAATACGAGGATCTGGCGGATCTGCTGCAGGCGATCCGCGCGCTTTCGCCGCTGCTTTGCTGGCGGAAAAGGACCGGGGACGCGACAGCCAGCGCCAATTTCCAGTCCAGTCACGCCAATGCCATGCTGCTGGGTCCGGGCGGGATCGAGGAGCGCCGGGACATGTGGATCGGGCTGAGCCTGCTGGCCCCGCAGACCCGCTATCCCGACCACCAGCACGCGCCCGAGGAGACCTATCTGGTCCTGTCGCCGGGCAGTTTCCGCAAGCCGGGTCGCGACTGGTTCCAGCCCGGTCTTGGCGGCAGCTTCTTCGTGCCGCCGAACGCCGTCCACGCGATGAGGTCCGAGGATGAGCCGCTGTTCGCCCTGTGGGCGCTGAGAGTCTGAAGGCGGAGATGTTGCAGGGGCGGGCGGGAGCCGTTCCCGGAAACGAGAAATGGCACCCGAGTGGGTGCCATTTTCTTGCCATCATCAAAGGCTTTCTTTGATTTTGGCTCCGGCGGTAGGGATCGAACCTACGACCAATTGATTAACAGTCTGAATTCGACCTCTCACATGGGCTCACAGTGTAAAACTATCGAACGGCAAAATTGCCAGTGTTTACTTGGTTATTGCGTGGAAAGTGAGCCAATGTTACTAACTCGGGGTAACACAGTCAGACACCGCAATTTGTTACCCCGGTGTTACCCCAGAGGACCTTTTGACCTTGGCCAAAGCATTGACCCCGAAAGGCGTGGAGGCAGCAAAGCCCGATCCAGAGAGGCGCTACGAGGTCCCGGACCCCGCCTTGAGCGGGCTCTACCTCGTTGTCCAACCGAGTGGCGTAAAAAGCTGGGCACTGCGATATCGCTTTGCGAAGAAGACGTCGAAGCTCACCCTGGGGCGCTGGCCGCTAATGGGCTTGGCTGAGGCGCGTGCCGCCGCAACCGAGGCGCTGGAGCAGATCGAGAGAGGTAAGGATCCGGCTATCGAGAAGAAGGCGACCAAGGCGGCTCGGCTTGAGGCTCAGCTGTCCGACCGGGACAAGGTCAAGACGCTGGTGGGGCAGTATGACAGGCGCCATCTATCCACCCTCAAAAGCGGCACCACAATCCGACGAGAACTGGACAGGTTCGTCGTGGCCGGGTGGGGAGATCGGGACATTCATGACATCACGCGGCGGGACGTGATCGACCTGCTGGACGGCATAGCGGATAGCGGACGGGTGGTGACTGCAAATCGGGTTCGCGCCTATCTCAGCAAATTTCTGAACTGGTGCATCGAACGCGACATCCTCACCTCCAGCCCGGCCGCTGGGGTGAAGCCTGCGGCCAAGGAAACGAGCCGGGACCGTGTTCTATCCGATGACGAAATCCGCTGGTTCTGGCAGGCCTGCGAGGCCGAAGGTTACCCATGGGGTCCGATGGCCAAGCTGCTGCTGCTGACCGGCCAGCGCTTGAACGAGGTTGCCCAGATGAACGACGGGGAGATTCATCGGGGCCTTTGGCAATTGCAGGCGACCAGGACCAAGAACGGTCGGCCTCACGATGTGCCACTGCCCAAGGCAGCGATCCAGGTTCTCAAGGGCATCGATCGTCTCTCCGACCGAGAGGGGAATGTACGCTTTATCTTCACCACGACCGGTACAAGCGCGGTGCAAGGGTTTTTCAAAGCGAGGGCCACGCTCGCGGCCGCGATGGAGCGCATCGCGACCGAGGAGCGGGGCAGGGCGACTGCCATCCCGAGATGGACGTTTCACGATCTGCGGAGGACGGCCGCTACGGGGATGGCTCGCCTGGGTATCGCCGTGCGTGTGACCGAGGCTGTGCTGAACCATGTTTCAGGCACCGGCGCCGGCATCGTCGCGGTTTACCAGCGTCACGACTACGCCGATGAAAAGCGGAAGGCTCTCAACGCTTGGGCTGGCTATGTGCAGCGCCTGGTCTCGGCCGAGGGTTCAAACGTGGCAGAATTTAGTCGGGCACGAAAATGACAGATAGCCGGGATTTTTCGATTTCCGCTCTCATCGATGCGACATTGGATCAAGACAAACCAGTGGAGGTCTCGATCGGTGACTACATCCCGTTCGATGAACTATCGACAAAGGCAGCGATCCTAACTGCCGCACCCGTCGCCAAGATAGTCGTCGATGACGAGCGCTCGTGGACCGCCATTGCCCAAGCTGGGGCGCAGTGGAAGTTTACTTTATTGATGGGCAGTGACCCTTCCTTACGTGTTTTGGCCAAAGATCTATATGGCGAGGCAAAGGGAGGTGGTCGCCGCATAAACGGACTCTTCGACGATATCAGCGATACTCACAAAACACTCAAAGATCTCGAAGAGCTGGCCGCGAAGGTTATGGTTTCGATGGGTTGCAGTCCGGATGTGTCCATACGCCGCGCAACTCAGCAGATATTTGGGTCAATCAGGCTGGCTGCGGCAACGCTAGAGGTTACGATTTCTGCTACGACCAACTTGGATGCGGCTGTTGCGGCCGCCACAAGCGGAGGTCAAGGAAGTCTGACGGAGAAGTACGGCACCTCATTCAACCATGTTGCCGATACGTTCCATCGAGAGTGGGTCTCCAAGGGTCTGCCTCAGGAGTCAGAAAGCTTGGGTGAAAGCGAACTCTTCAAGGCATTGGAAGCGCTGAACTTTTCCATCTCTGGTGATGGCTTAAGCCGCGCCGGGTCGGCGCTCGAAAAGTTGGAAAAAAGACCTAAAATGCACTGATTCCTACTTCCCCCAAAATGGGGGAGGTAGGGAAAACGGCGCTTTCATTGTGGAAAGGCAGCGGGAACTGTAATTAATAGTTAGGCACAGTCTTCAGATGAGGTGCCTTAAAATGTCAAATCTCGTTCCTGATCCTCTTATGCCCGCCAAGGATCTCTGCGAGATATTCGGGGTTGTCGATATGACCCTGCGGCGCTGGATGGAAGATGATCGCATGGATTTCCCAAAGCCGATCGTAATCCGACGCCGCCGATACTGGCGCAAATCGGACATTGCCGCCTTTCAAGCTCGCCAGTCGGCGGCCTGAGGAGGCCGCCATGAAAAACGAAAGCGCCGCCCCGCTTGGGCGGCAGGGCGGCAATAATATCGATCATGTGCATGTCGATCATTGCCCAGTCGAGTTGGAAATATCCATCATTAATCGCGACCTTTCGGCCGAGGATGCCGCCGAGAGCGCCGCATTTGCGGATGCGTGGGACGCGCAATGGCAGCCATGGCTGGATCGTGTTGAACTGCGGGCCTCTCGCGGAAGGGCAGGATCCTCGGAAAGGGCCCTTGCCCGCGCCGTGGCCGCCATGGTGCCGCCCTCGGCCGCGATGTTCGTTCCTGTCCCTACGCTCGCGCTGGTCGCTGGCATCGGCCCATATGCTGCCCGAGCCGCCCTCGGCCGGTTGGTGGAAAAGCGGCTGATCAGGTTCGAGCCTGGCAACGGCCGCGGCATCAGGTCGGTGATCGAGGTCAGGGGGCCCTATGGCCCATGACTTCCAGCCCCAGAGCCGTCCGGCCACGGGCGGGAAAATCCTGCGGTGGCTGCGAGCGATCCAAAACCGGCTTTCCTCCGGCGAACCAGTCCTGGTGCCGGTCAAGCGAACGAAGAAGAATGGAGGCGGTGTCGACATGGTTTCCCAAAAGATGACTGGCTCCGACCTGCAGGTCGCTATCGTGGTCTCCGAGGTTATCGCCGACGACCTATGCTTCTTCTGCAGCTATGCAAAGCTGATGGAGACCACGGGATTAGGAGAGGATGCGGTTGGTTCTGCGCTGTCCCGGCTGGTCGCCGAGGGGTTCCTCGAGAAGCTCGAAAAAAAGGATATTCCGGAGAGGCTCGCAGTCCGGATGGAACAGAGAACCGGACGACCAGCAAACTGCTATCGGATGGTAGGTTTTCCCGGCCGCGAGCGGGGAAACTTTACCCGGCGGGAACCGGGTAAATCTGACCACTTTTCCCGGTTTCAACCAATGAAAACTCCTCATGGCCTTTACCCTGCCGGAACCGGGCAAAGTTTTCCCGGTCGTGACAGGGACCATATAGAGGGAAGGGAGTCTGATTGGTGCCCCGCCTCAGAGCTCGGGGCTGATTTCGACCAAGTCATCGACGACATGGACGGGGGTGGGCATGACGCCCACCCCTTGCCCGGAGGTCGACATGGATGATTTGATCGAACCGGCCCGCCGTCTTCGCCGACTCCTCGACCAGTGCGCCGACTTAATCGTCGAGGGCTCGAATGGAACATCGATAGCCATCCCGGCGGGCGAGCGCGCCAAGGCGCTCGCCTCAGACCTCGATCTGATCCGGAATCTGAACGTCACGGCAGATCTTCTGGTCGAGGCCCTGCAGGTTCTCCCTGGCGACGCGCCGGAATGTGTAAGCGATATCGCCCAGAAATATCGGATCCCGGTAGATCCGATTTCGGCATCTACGCTGCCCATTCTGGCGATTCGGCTTGGCGCTGCGAGGGCCACGAAGGCCCTCGCGTTTCCACCGATCCCGGTCATCTTGGCCGAATCTTCATCCTGTCTGATCCATATCAGACGTTCGATTAGGACTGTGCGGCTGCTGGCCGAAACGATCGGGGAGGCCCGAGAGCGGCTCCTCGATTCCGGAGAGATTGTCATCGAGGTCGCCGAGGATGCTGACGGTATCCCTTTCTGATCTTCCCCACGACGAGGCGACCGCGCGGATGCGCGCGGCCGCCGCCGTTCTCGAGGATCATGGCGATCCCATGGTGCAGGCTGTCGGCCGAGAATTGGCCGGATGGGTCGAGGGTGGCGCCACGCGCCGGGCCTGGGCAGAGATCATGCCTCCGGCACCGAGGGGGGGCGATCACGGTCGGGGAGAAGCGCTGCGCGCCGCGATCCCCGTCCTGCGCAAGGTCCGCCGAGAGCATTTTCCAGGTGCGTCCAATAGACAGGCCGCCGAATACATCCGCGCATCTATCGAGGAATACGCGGCGGCTGAATATTCGAAGAACCGCGCGATCGGAAAATTTCCGGATAGCTCGACAGTCGAATATTGGTGGCACTATTTCATTTCTAGCGGAGCGCTCTATCGAGCGGGAAAGCTGATAGAGGCCGAAACTATTGCACGTCACCTGGGCGAAGAGAATTCCAGCCAATATGCATTTCAATTTGAAATTGAAGCTCAAATAGACGGGGCGGATTAATTCACTATCTTCGGTCGTAACAGATCGGAGGATCAGAACTTGGAATTGCGCCCGCACCGTTGGAAATATTCACATCCCGGCATCGCGATATGCCCGAAGCGCCTTCAAATGATCCTCGCCGCGGGGGATATGGCCGATCAGGCGCTGGCCGAGCCGCACATGCGCCGTGCCTATCAAGCGGAACACGGCATAAAGCTTGAGGGGGGAAACCGCGAAGACCTGATGGCCCGTCGCAACCGCCTGCAGGTTCATTACGAACACCAGCGTGCGGCTTCGCGCGTCGAGGACAACGCGGATGAACTCGCGAAAGCCAAGGCCGATCTGGCCGATGCAACCGAAGCGTTGCGAGCTTACGAATCTGCCGAGGCCGCGGCGCGCAACGCGCAGCTGGCGGTCATCCTGCGCCGGAACCGCTGCGCTGAATATGCGCTCGAGACCGGTCTGCGCGCCCCCGAACTTCTCAAACTCCAGGGAAGATTCTGATGAAAGCGATTGAGAAATTCCGCGCCGCTCGCGCTGGCGTTGCCGAGGCCATGACCAGCGCGCAAGGCGCCGTGGCCGATGTCCGAGCGCAGATTGCCACTGTTGAGGATCGGATCCGCGAGGTTGAGAAGAGGCCGTTCTCGAAAGCCGATGTGCTTGCGAAGGCAGCGATGGATGTCGCGCGCCACGCAGACGCGGGGCACACGCTCCTAAAGCGTGCGGCACAGCAGGCCGCATTTGGCGAGGATGGCGATCTTTTTCGGTTTGTTGCCGAGCCTCAAGATCTGCGCGCCGTGCTATCTGCGGTTGCCGGTGACGCGCTGCTGTCCGCCTATACCGCGCAGGTCGAGGCACGGTGGGCTGATGATGCGGGTTTGACGGACGAGGAACGCAGTGCCGAGTTGGTCCGCCTGCATGGTGATCTTTTCGACCTCGAATTGATGGAAGAACGCGTCATCCGTGAGGCCGAGGCCGCAGGCATCGCGATCGATCGTCGGAAAGACCAGCACCCGGCGTCGATCCTCGCGCGTGACGAGGATCTCCCAGGATGACCTCTTCGGCGCCAGGCCATCGCAGCCAGCGCGCCACCGCGGGACCGGCGGGCCAACATGCGCGGCGAATGGTCCCCGTAACTCGTCAGTGGGCAAACGGCGAGACGGCGCAGCCGCATGTTCCTTCGGTGCGGCGTGGTGCCATGGCGGTGCGCGGTGGGCGCGTGCCGCCAACCCCACCCCCGGTAGGGACCGAAAATCAAGGGCTTAGCGTGCGGGGCCGCCGCACCCCGATATTCGAGCGTTTTCTGAAAATTTGAAAACCCATTGGACTGGACGATGACCTCTCCCAAACGCCCCCGCGCTACACCTGAAAACCTTACCGTAGAGGTGGCCGATCTCGTCGAGATGATCGGTCGCTCGCGCGCTTGGCTTTTCGCCGTACTCAAGGCGCAAGGCGTCCGCAGCGTGGAACGCGGACGCTATCGCCTGGCCGACGTGTTGGCCGCAATCACAGCCCATTACGAGGCCTTGGCTGAGCAACAGCGCGGCCGGCTGGCGACGAATGCGAAAATGAACGATCTGCGCGCCGCAGAGATCGAAATGCGGATCAAGGCAAAGATGGCTGAACTGGTCCCGATGGCTGATCTCGCGGAGGCGATCACGTTTGTCAAAGGGATCGTCTTTGAGCACCTCGACCTTCTTGAGCCTAGGCTTCAGGCCATTGCAGGCCCGGGCGTGGACATCGGCGAACTGTTGGCGGGCGTACGGAGCCGGATCGATGGTGCTGAGGATCAAGGTCTCGAACTTGCGCGGACCGGCATCGATCCGACGGATCCCGATGTGAAGCGATCGCGGAGGGCGAAGCGTTGACCACCCTTTTCCAGATAGCGGACAGGGCGCTGAACCGGCCTCTCGTGATCCATCCCGACAAAGCGACGATCCTGATGGATGTGCTTGCCGGGCGGTTCGGCGTTTCCGCTCCTGAAGTGGCGCCTTCGCCCGAGGTTTCGCGGTTCGTCGGCCAGGCCCGGCCGGGCGTCGGGTACCGCGTCGATGACGGCGTTGCGATCGTTTCGATCGTCGGAACGCTGGTGAACCGCGGGGCATGGATCGGCGCAAGTTCCGGCTTGGTCAGCTACGAAGGCCTTGCCGCCCAGCTGCGAGACGCCGCCGCCAACCCTGCGGTACACTCGGTCATCCTCGACATCGACAGCGGCGGCGGCGAAGCCGGTGGCATCACAGCACTCGCCAAGCAGATCTACGACTTGCGCAAGTCGAAGCGTGTGGTCGCGGTGGTCAACGACACATGCTGCTCCGGTGCCTTTTGGCTGGCCAGCGCGGCGCGCGAGGTCGTCGTGTCCGAGACCAGCATGATCGGCTCGATAGGCGTGGTTGTGTTGCACATCAACCGCTCGGGCGAGATGCAGCAGCGCGGGCTCGAGCCCACCTTCATCTTCTCCGGTGCCAAGAAGGTAGACGGAAATTCGCTCGGGCCACTTCCTGCCAGTGTCCGGGCAGACGTCCAGGCAGCAATTGACACCCTCTATGACGGCTTCGTCAAAGGGGTCGCGGCGGGGCGCGGCGCGCGCCTCAGCGCAGAAGCCGCCCGCGCAACGGAAGCGCGGGTGTTTACCGGCCAAGCCGCCATCACGGCCGGTCTGGCTGATCGGATCGGCACCTTCGACGGCGTGCTCGCTGAACTCCAGCAGCGCAAAGCCCCAACCAGCCCCCCAGCGCGCCCGCAGGCGGCCTCTCCGAAGCCAGCGCGGGTTCGCCTGCCGATGGTCGCACGCCCCGTCCTGATCCCGCACATCGCAGCACCGGCTAAGCCAGACCCGCGCGAGGCTAATCGAGCGATGTGGGCGCGGGTCATCGCAAAAATGAAAGAGGAGTAAGAGCCGTGAAAGTAGCAGTTCCCCACGAGGCCGCACATTGCGCCGAGGCCTACGCCGCAGCCTATACCGAGGCCGCCCTCGAGGAGCGCGCCAGGTGCAAGGCGATCATCACCGGCCCGACCGGCGCGGCACGACCCAAGATGGCGTTGGCGTTGGCGATGAACACTGAGATGACCCCGGCCGAGGCCGAGGCATTCATGGCCAGTCTGCCCGCCGAAGGCCCGACCGTCCGTATGGTGGCATCTCCCATCATGGGGAATGACCCCGCAGGCATCGTCGGCGAAATTCCCTGAATGCCCGGGTCCCAGATCTTGCCGGTCTCATGATGCGATCGGAGCGGGCTGTACCCGCGACATGGCGGCCAAGGCTGGTCAGCGAAACTATGATTGAGGCCCTGCGCTGGGCGCGCCTCAGCGCGGGCCACGTCGGCCCCAAGGGCTTCTCGACCTCTCGGGCCATGCAACAGTACACCGCGAGCGAGGCCGATTTCGCGAAAGAGGGCTGGGGCGACATGCCCCAACCCGAGGAGGAATGGCTCGAGGAAGTTCGGCGGCCCTACACGCTCGCGGAGATCCGGCTGTTCCAGGGCGCGATGCATTGGCAATACAAGTACTTGGTCCCCGATCATCGGGAGATCAGCCGCGTGCTCGCGGTCTGGCTGCGGACGAAGGCGCTTAAGGGCGCCTTCGATCACCAAGTCGCGCCTTTGGGCTATTCGCGGAGCCATTGTTATCGGATGCGCGACCGCGGCCTCTCGCTTATCTCGCAGGGCCTCCACCGCGACGGCGTGCCGTTGCCGGAGAGCGTCAGCCTGCCGGAGTAGGTTGAAGGGAGGTCCTCGCGTGCCGGGCGAGGACCGTCGACCCCCAGCCGTCGCGTCTCACCAGCGAGGACCGGCGGCGAAACCAGCAGGTTGGCCATCTGTTCCCGGCCCGAGGTGGGCACCTCAATAGTCCGCGCCCCGTTCCATCCAGTCCGCGATCGCGTCCTGCAACATCCACGGGGATGGCGCGCTCAGATTGACCTCGTTTTCACCGTGCCGAGTGAAGTCGCACCACTCCTCGACGTCCATCTGCCATGAACCCAGCGCCACACCATCGGTCGTGATCACTTCGCCGCCTTGAGCGTGGTTGTGATAGCCGAGCATGACAATTCCTCGGCGGATCATCCTGCCATCTGGATAGTCCATCGCTGAGTGTTCCTTCGCTTGTGATGATTGATGCCGACTCTGGCATCGGATTGGTTTGCGTCAATCGGACATTTGGGCGCTATTGATTGCGCCCCAGCGTCCCGAACGGGAAGCGAGATCTGGCCTGCGCCATGCGGGACTCTCGGGCCCTGTTCGCTGGCAATGTATCGAGCTGTTTGCTTTCGCATGCAAAAGCGGCTTGATTTTGTAATGACGAATGACTGGGTTTTTCTGTGCGAAGCATCAGATGGGATCACGGATGACTGGCGACCACGACGGTCAACAGGTCCCCGTACAGGAGGCTGAAGGGCCGGCGGAGCGGGGCGAGGAAATAGACCGGACGACGGCTTGCGCCGCCATGGGCCGTTTAGTCGACCTCAAACTTGGCAGAGCTCAAGTCCACATTGACGAACTGCGCGAGCATCTCGATCGATTTATGGCGCGTCGTCCCTACGAAATTGTCGTGCATATATATCCCCGTGTCGCGGAGGGATCGGTTCGTGTCCGGGAGAATGCGAACATCCCTGATAGCTTTTCACTCATTATCGCTGACGCTATCCATAACTTGAGGGTGACACTTGACCTTGTTGCCTATGCGATCGCATCGCGGCACGGCGCGAATGAGAGAGCTATTCAATTTCCCTTCCCGAATGATTCAGATGGCCTGGATCAATTGCTGAGAAAAACGAAAATCTTCCGATCTGTACCAGCGGTTGAAGAGGCGGTTAGAGCAATTGCCCCCTATCCCGGCAGAAATGAGACGCTCAGCAATCTTCATAAACTCGACATTCGTGCGAAACATCGCCTCCCGATTGTCGCAAGAAGCGTACCTGAGATTTCGGGGGAGCAGGTAAGTAAACTTAGCGGGGTTCCCGTAGCGAATGGAAGTATAGTTTTTGCAGGAGAGGCCGGGGGAGAGTTTATGCGAATCTCAATCGATATGGGCTCGAGCAGAAATGAAAGACGGGTAAATCGAAGAGCCAAGCCCTTTGTGCGCGAAACAGACGTTGACGCAAAGTTCAGGCTAGTTTTTGCGACGGGCCAGCCTTTCGAGATGCAAGAGGTGATTGATGTGCTGGACCGCTGCCTTCAGGAAGTTGGGAATGCGGCCAGATCGCTCATTGATGCATACGCGTCAGCGGATCCGTCTCCCATGCAGTGAGCAATTGCAAGATTTAGGCGCTGGACATCATTCCGCGCTAGCGAAGGCGTCGGCGGCTATTGCTTCAAAGCAGCCAACAGGCCTGCAAACACTACCGTTACCACCACTGTGAGGAGGACCACGATCACCGCCTGATCGCGCTCCTCACCCTTAGGGATGACGACGGCGCCGCCGCATTTGGGGCAGGCCCGGGAGACATTCTTCAGCGCTCGCCGAGAGCGCCAGCCGCAGGCGGTGCAGACGCAGGCGAAGGTCGGTCTTTGGCTCATCGCTCACCTTATTAGCGATCGTGGGGGGGCGCCCCCATATCCGGGGGCGGCTGTCCTTCGTCTATGACGGGCGCGCGCCTATCGACATTCAGGGAGGGAGAGGAGGTTGTCGTTCCATTTCCCATCGGCGTAGGTTCTGACGTACTTTCCGTTCGGTCCTGAAACGACCCCGATATCACCGCGATTGCCGTTCACCAGGGTGTAGAATGAGTGCTGTTTGCTCTCGATCGCCTGGACGACCTGCTGCCGGGTCCATTTCGTGGTGCCATCACCAAGATGGGTGATGCCTTCATAAGGATCGTTCCGCGGCTGCTTGTTTATGCATCTGATGTGAATGCTTGCCATTTTCTCTCCTCCAAATGGTCTTGCGAGGCTCGCTCCGCACGCGATGCGTGTCGACCTATCTTTTGGGCGATTTTTTTTTGTTTTTCCGTGAGATCGGACGTCTGTCTGAGAAGACCATCGTCACTTTTGCACCAATGGTGGAAAAGTCCTCCGAGGGTCACCCAGGTTCTGTCAATCGCGTCAACAAGACGCTGGCGTGAAGGCCGCGGTCTCAAAATCAAAACGCGATCTGGCCGGATCGAAAAACGCTCAAGCGCTGGGCGGCGGGCCATCCTATACTCCAACGGAAATGGTAACGATGGAGACAGTGGACCCCTATGAAACGTGAAGCCGCCCTTTCAGCTGCGATGGCCCTGATCAGCGTTCCGGCTCTAGCTCTAGCTCAGACGGAACCTGACCCCAAAGCTGTGCTCGCCGGGCTGGATCGTCTGATCGCGAATGACAGCGACGACACGCCTCCAAGTCTGCAGTTGAAACGTGACGAAGATTGTATGTTTTACAGCAATCCGAGGCTTGGGGACCTGATAGCAAACCTGAGATACGCAGGTGGGTTGCAGCAAGCGCTGGCTGTGCGGATGAACCCCGAGGGGATTGCAAAGGCAACCAGACCCGTTGCCGAAATGGTCAGAATCGAGGACGAGGCGGCTGCAAAGGGTTATGACATGGCCGGATGCGGCGCACCTCGCATGGATTTCCTGCTTAGCTTGCGGGAGGTATATGCGCGCCTGCTTGACCTGGCGGAAGTTCACTGATCATGCGCTGGCTTCCCCAACGCCTCGCGCCCGGCGGTGAGACCCATCGGCGGCCTGGCTAGCCGCGAGATCGCGGACCTTTGCGACAAGCAGCACCAGCACGCCAAGCGCGACATTGAGGCGACGTGTTCCGGGCTGGAGGCTAATGCGTCCAGTCTTGGACCCATCTCCACAGTCGACGGAGAGTGGGAAAACCCCGTCATGGCGCGGCCGCCTATCCCGGCGGCGCGGCGCCCCTTCCATGGACTTGGCGCGAGGCCTTGCAGGTCTGATTAACTGACTTTTCCTTCATGCCAATCGCTGATGCTCTCACATAGAAGGCCAATGAAGTGGTCCCGAAATAGCGCTTCACTCGCCCCTAAGGGGATGAACTCGACGAGTTTCAGGCTCTCGTCTCCGGAGAGGCGCCAGTGACCCAAAACCTCTCCGTCACGGGTGACAACCTCCCCGCCTGATTGATCAGGATAGCCCAGAAGGTTTATCGGGAAGCGGAAGGGATCTGATTGGATGTGGTCAATGGAGGCGCGGGCCGCGAAGTATGCCTCGTGACGCGATGGGGCTGCGCCAAAAGACCTCTCTCCCCCAAATCCCACCACGCGCCACACGAATGGAAGTTGATCGTATTCCGTCGAATCTTCGAGATGAACCTCGAAGCCCCGATATTCTCTATAGTACGGCACGGTCGTCTCCTTTGGCCGCGGACAGCGCCCATCTCGGGCTGACCGGGACGGGGCGTCGAAATCGGAAGGTCATGTGCTCACTGGATTACGCAGAAGCTGTACCATTGGTGGCAGCCATTATCGTTGCAGCCGGACAGGCCAAGGGTGAGCAGCGTCATGATTAGGATCGTTTTCATCAGCAGAAGATGACGGGCGAACTCCGATCCGTCCAGTGCGGCCATGCACCCGGGCGCCCGGTTAGGAACCGGCCGCCAGACCTTCCTGGAACATCATCGGCTACACCGAGTTGTCCGTTCTCATTTAGGAGGCAGCCATGGCACGAGAACCCGAGCCGACTTATCCCGCGGGTATGGAGGATGAGCGCAAAGAGCCGAGTGGCCCGGGCCATGACAAGCCGAAACCCACGGACGCTCCTACCTCTACGATTTCCCCTGATGTAGGAAAAAAGAACCGCGTCGTCCCGGACGAGCGGAGCTCACGCTAAGGCTTCGGCCGCGGGCAATGCACGCCACGATCGCCCCGAGGGGCGACTGACCTTCTGGCTGTTCAATCGGTCGAGGTTCCGATCTGGAAAATCGGAGGCCGGCCGTGGCGGGCATCGTCCTCGGATAGGAAAATCCTGTATCCTGGGAGATGGAATGATCGATCACCCAACCCGCTAACCTGCTCAAGCGTGTCGGCGCTGATGTAGGTCCGATACGAATTGCGATGACCCCCACCTTGGGCCGCGCGAAAATACACGCCGTCCGGTCCGATCGCGATTTTGGAGTTATCGGTCGGGTCGCCGAACGTTGAAAGGGAATCGAGGGAGAGCAAAGGTTCAACCTTCCATCCGGTTCCAAACGATACGCATTCCTGATCAGCTGGCCATGCGAATAGCCGGTGCCACTGGGGGCCTTCTGATTGGCCGCTCTCCGGGTTGAGCAGAAGTATTGTGCAGCTTCCCCCATCGCCGACCCCCGATTCAGTTAGCATGATGCCGAGCATCCCGCTCTCACCGTACCGTTTGATTGCGAACAGCGTCCCCTTGGGGGCGTCGGCCAGGGTGATCGTCTTAGCATTCAACAGGCTTCGCATACGGACTTCCTCAGTGATTGTAAGCGAAGCTGAGGCGGCGATCGGTCAACGTCAAGCCCACCCCCGGAGGGGTGCTTGACCGTTTCACATCTGGAGAGCATTGTGTCCGTGGGCTTGAACACCCGGACCAGTGATAGGCAAGTCGGCGTTGGCGCGCTTGGACTTGCGACGTGCAAGAAAGCCTTGGCGGGCGGACCGGCACACGAAGAGCGCCTTGGCGGGCGTCTCCATCTCGGCCACGAATATGGCCGGGGGCAGACGTCATGTCCAGAGCGAAAGCTTAAAAGCGTCTGGCTTGTCTCACTGGCAAGTGTTCAACCCCCGGCTGCCGTGTCCGACACGCGGCGCAGGCCTTGAACAGCCTTCGACCAGTGAGAACCGAAATGACAATCACCCTGAACCGCCGTGCCCTCGACGCGTCCCTGTGCGCCGTTTCTGTGGCCCTTATCGCCACCGAGGTAGGGGCGTGCAACCTGAAGCTGGAAACGCCTGTCATGGCGCTTTTCAGACAGTGGCGCGCGCTGTCCGATCGCCTCAACGGCGACGCTCCGATTACAGAAAAGGAAATGGAGGCAGGCTGCAGAGAGCTCGGCCGCCTCGAGGATGAGATGTGTGCGCTTCCGTCAGAGAACGCGGAAGACCACATGGTCAAGCTGATCGCGCTAACCAGTTGGGGGAACTTCACCCTGAGGAAGGACGATAAGCGCGCCTTCTGGGTCGAGGCGCGGGCGCTGATGCGGATCTAGTCAGCTGCGAGCGCTCGCCCTCACGGGGCGGGCGCGGATCAGTCGTCGTCGTGATCGGGAAAAGAGAAGTGCGTACCGCTCCAAAGCGTTTTGCTATGGCGCCTCGCGCCCCTAAATGCCTGCTGGAAGTCCATGTCTCTGTCGTTGAGGCTGAGATGCAGCCGCCTAACAACTGACACGGTGGCGAAAAGGAGTGCTCCAAGGTCACCGTAGAAGACCTTATCGGCTGCTTTCCTGGGGTCTGGAACGAGGTTGTGCGCGATGTTGTTGTGGCGCCAGTCTTTCATGGCTTTCAGGCGGCGGCTTGCAACCACCCGATCAGCTCGGTTTGCTGCGGAATGCAAACGCCCAATGATCTGCGGAATACGCTCGACCTGCTCCGCCCTCATAGACGTTCTAGCTAGCTTCCGAACCTCTTCGTCGAACTCGCCCCCATTTGAGGCTATGTCGACATCGTCCCAAGCGCTCTCAAGGTCTTTGAGCCAGATTCCAAATGCGGCGGGCGAGTCCATCAACGCCAAGATGGTGGGGATGCTGGCCCGATCTGTCCCGACCGGATCCCAAGCGGCGCCGAGGCGGATAAGCTCATAACCCACGATGTCGTGTTGCAGGGCGGTGTAGGCCCTAACAGCAGGACCCCGGGGAAGCTTGGACACCACCAGAGGCGACATTACCAAGGTTCGCAGATTTTGATGTGTCCACGCCAAGGGGAGCAGTTCTGACACCAAGCGATCAGTGCGCGCTCGGGCCTCTGAGAGCCTCTTTTCAGGCGACCATTCCTTGAAAAAATCGCGTGCCAATGCGTTACCCTGACCGTTACCCCGGAAAAGAAAAAGGGCTCAGCCTTGCGGCTAAGCCCTTGTTTTTATGGCTCCGGCGGTAGGGATCGAACCTACGACCAATTGATTAACAGTCAACTGCTCTACCGCTGAGCTACGCCGGAACACGGGGCGGTGTATAGCCGCGGCTTTCGGGGTCGTCCAGAGGGGTGTCGCACTTTTTTCTGAAAACTTTACAAGTTGATGAAAATAAATGGCAAATACCTGTCAGGAGGTGCTGAATACGGTGGTCGCGGACAGCGCGGCGGCGGGTGTGACGACGCCAAGTTCGGCCATCGCGATCAGGTGTGCCAGCACGTTGCGGGTCGCGGCAGGCAGCAGTTGCGGGGGAATGTCATAGATTCGCGCCGCAAGCGCTGCCGCATCCGCCGGTGCGTCCCGCAGCGCCGCAAGAATCTGGGCCGTGCGCTCGCGCCGATGGGTGGCAAGTTCCGCCAGTCGCGTTGCAGGCGCCTCGATCGGGTCGCCATGCGCAGGCAGAAGCCGAGCCGGGCTTTCGGCACCCAGGCGCGACAGCGAACGGAAGTAGTCGCCAAGATCGCCGTCCGGCGGTGAGATCAAGGTCGAGGACCAGCCCATCACGACATCCCCGCAAAAGATCACGTCGTCCCAGCGGAAACTGAGATGGCCCGCGAAATGGCCGGGGGTGTGCAGCGCGGTCAGCGTCCATTCCCGCTCCTCGACCGAGTCGCCGTCGCGCAGCAGGATGTCGGGCTGGAAGCTGCGGTCCAGCCCCTCGCCCCCGTTCAGCCCGCCTTCCAGCGCCAGGCGCTGCATCAGGGGCGAGCGCCCGGCCTCGGGCGGGCCGAAGCCCAGGATTGGGGCGCCGGTGTCGTGCGCCAGCGCCGCGGCACCGCCGGAATGATCCAGATGGGCATGGGTGACGAAGATATGGGTGATCCTGCCACCTGCCGCCGCCTCCCGAATCGCCGCGCGATGTTCGGGCAGGTCGGGGCCGGGGTCGATCACCGCGATCCGGTCGCGGCCCAGCAGGAAAGTATTGGTTCCCGGTCCCGTCAGGGGCGAGGGATTTGCAGCGGTGATGACCCGCAGGGCTTTCGAGGCATGTGTCATGGCGCTAACCTAGCCCGCGTCCGGGCGGCAGGCAAAGGTCCGGCGCAGATCCTGTCGGAAGGTGGCGGAATGGAATTCGAATGGCTGAAGAAGGTGATGCCGCGCGGGCTTTACGGCCGCGCCGCGCTGATCCTGTTCCTGCCGGTGGTGGCAGTGACCGTCGTCGTCACGGTGATGTTCCTGCAGCGACACTTCGAGGACGTCACGCGGCAGATGACCGTCGGGATGACGCGCGAGCTTGCCCTGATCGCACGCCGGATCGACGAGGCGCCCGATATCGACGCCGCGCGCCAGTCGGCGCAGCGCGAGGCGGGGCCGCTGGAACTGCAGCTGATCCTGCCCGCGACCGAACCGGCGCGGGACTGGCGGGTCTTCTATGATCTGTCCGGCCGCGTTGTCATCAGCGAACTGAATTCCCGCGTGGCGCAGGTCCGCGGCGTCGACCTGAGCAACCGGCGCGAGGTGCGGGTGACGCTGGACAGCAAGTTTGGTCCCTATCAACTCGTCTTCCCGCGAGAGCGTGTCAGCGCCTCGAACCCGCACCAGTTGCTGGTGCTGATGGTCGGAACTTCGCTTCTGATGACGGCCATCGCCACGATCTTCCTGCGCAACCAGTTGCGCCCGATCCGTCGTCTGGCGCGCGCGGCCGAGGAATATGGCAAGGGACGGATCATCCCTTATCGTCCGGTCGGCGCGACCGAGATCCGGAGCGCCGGCACCGCATTCCTGGAAATGCGCTCGCGGATCGAACGGCAGAACGAACAGCGCAAGCTGATGCTGTCCGGGGTCAGCCATGACCTGCGCACGCCATTGACGCGGCTGCGGCTGGGCATCTCGATGCTGTCGCCGGACCTGCCGCCCGAACCCGAGGAGATTGCCGCCCTGGAGGGCGACGTGACCGCGATGGGCCGGATGATCGATACCTTTCTGGTCCATGCGCGCGACGCGGCACAGGATGCGCCACCGGCCCCGGTTCCGGCCCTGGAATTCGTGCGAAACATCGTCGCGGATGCACAGCGCGGCGGGCAGGAGGTGCAGCTGGGCGAAATGCAGGGCGATCAGGCCGGGCAGGCGACCTTTCGGCAGGACAGCCTGCGCCGTGCGGTCGAGAACCTGATCGGGAACGCCGTCCGCTATGGCGACCAGGTCGAGGTCGAGGCGGCGTTGGGACCAAGCTATTTCCGCGTCTCGGTCGAGGATGACGGGCCGGGCATCCCTGCCGAGCGACGTGAGGAGGCGCTGAAACCCTTCACGCGCCTGGACCCCGCGCGCAACCAGAACCAGGGGCAGGGCGTCGGGCTGGGCCTGTCGATCGCGGCCGATATTGCGCGCGCGCATGGCGGGCAATTGCGCTTGGTCAACGGCACCAGGCTGGGCGGTTTGCGGGCCGAAATCGTCATTCCACGCTGATGCAGCGCAGTTGCCGTCGGGTCCGCCAGCCGTTAAGGCTGTTCGGAAATAACAACGGAAGGACTGCAGGATGCGGGCATTCGTATTTCCCGGCCAGGGCGCCCAGGTCGTCGGCATGGGGCGCGAGCTGGCCGAGGCCTATCCCGCCGCGCGCGAGGTGTTTGCCGAGGTCGACGAGGCGCTGGGCGAGAAACTGTCCGATCTGGTCTGGAACGGCGATATCGAGACGCTGACGCTGACGCAGAATGCCCAGCCCGCGCTGATGGCAACCTCGGTCGCGGCTTTCCGCGCGCTTGAGGCCGAGGGCTACGGGATCCAGGATGCGGCCTTTGTCGCGGGCCATTCGCTGGGCGAGTATTCGGCGCTTTGCGCGGCCGGGGCGCTGTCACTTGCCGATACCGCCCGGCTGCTGCGCCTGCGGGGCCGCGCGATGCAGGATGCGGTGCCGGTCGGGCAGGGCGCGATGGCCGCGATCCTGGGGCTGGATTTCTCGGCCGTCGATCAGATCGCGCGCGAAGCCGCCGGGGACGAGGTGTGCCAGGCCGCCAATGACAACGATCCGGCCCAGGTGGTCATTTCCGGGAACAAGGCCGCCGTCGAACGCGCGGCGGCGATTGCGAAGGAGCGGGGCGCGAAGCGAGCGCTTATGCTGCCGGTCTCGGCCCCCTTCCATTCGGCGCTGATGGAACCCGCGGCCGCCGTGATGGCCGAGGCTTTGGCCCGCGTCGAGATTACGGCCCCCGCCGTGCCGGTCGTCGCCAACGTGCGCGCCGCGCCAGTCACCGACCCGGCGATGATCCGTCAGTTGCTGGTCGAGCAGGTCACCGGATCGGTCCGCTGGCGCGAGTCCGTTGCCTTCATGGCCGGGGCCAGCGTCACCGAGTTCTGGGAGATCGGCTCGGGCAAGGCGCTGTCGGGCATGATCAAGCGGATCGCGAAGGATGCGGTGACGCGCAACATCGGCACGCCTGCCGATATTGCCGCGCTGAAGGGCTGAAGCCAGAACGGGGGCTCTGCCCCCATCCCTGCGGGATTCCCCCGGGGTATTTCGAAAACAGTGAAGAGGCTTGGGATGTTTGATCTGACCGGCAAGAATGCCCTGATCACGGGCGCATCGGGTGGGATCGGCGGTGCGATCGCCGAGGCATTGCACAAGGCGGGCGCGACCGTTGCGCTGTCGGGCACGCGCGAAGCGCCGCTGCAGGAGTTGGCTGCGAAGCTGGGTGAGCGCGCCCATGTGGTCACCGCCAATCTTGGCGATGCCGAGGCGGTCGAGGCGCTGCCGAAATCCGCCGCCGCCGCAATGGGCAGCGTCGATATCCTGGTGAACAATGCCGGGATCACCCGCGACAACCTGTTCATGCGCATGTCCGACGAGGAATGGGCGCAGGTGCTGGACGTGAACCTGACCTCGAGCTTCCGGCTGTGCCGGGGCGTGCTGCGCGGCATGATGAAGGCGCGCTGGGGCCGGATCGTGAACATCACCTCGGTCGTCGGGGCCACAGGCAATCCGGGGCAGGGCAACTATGCTGCCGCCAAGGCCGGGCTGGTCGGCATGTCGAAAAGCCTTGCCTATGAGGTCGCGTCCCGCGGGATCACGGTGAATTGCGTGGCACCGGGCTTTATCGAAACCGCGATGACCGACAAGCTGAACGACGAGCAGAAGGGGCGTATCCTTGGGCAGATCCCGGCCGGGCGCATGGGGAATGCACAGGAAATCGCCGCAGCGGTCCTGTATCTTGCCAGCGGCGAGGCAGGCTATGTCACCGGAGCCACCCTGCATGTTAACGGGGGGATGGCGATGCTGTGATCTACGGTTTATCCGGTTGCAAGATCACGTTCGCGTGCTATATCCCGCGAATAAGGCCGCAGGGGAACCGCCCTGGGCTGTCGTCGGCGCAAGCCGTCACATTTTGGGCGGATGCCCGCGAAAATGAGGAAGAGACATGAGCGATATTGCTGATCGCGTGAAGAAAATTGTCGTCGAGCATCTTGGCGTTGACGAGGACAAGGTGACCGAGAGCGCCTCCTTCATCGACGATCTGGGCGCCGATTCTCTGGATACCGTCGAACTGGTCATGGCCTTCGAGGAAGAATTCGGGATCGAGATTCCGGACGACGCCGCCGAGACCATCCAGACCTTCGGCGATGCCGTGAAATTCATCCAGGGCGCGGTCTGATCAGACCATCGCTTTCTGGCGGATCGAAGGCGGTGCTTTCCACGGGGAAAGCACCGCCTTTTTCGTTTTGTTTCAATCAGGCTTGCGAGATGGAACCGGGCGCGCGCGCGCCGTGTTGACAGGGCGGACCCGATAGCAAGAGGAACCGTCATGGCCGTCAATCTTCAAGGCCTTACCGACAATGCCCGCAAGACCGCGATCGCCGAGCTGAATGCCCGGCTTGCCGATGCCGTCGCCCTTTCGGCGGCGATCAAGCAGGCGCATTGGAACGTGAAGGGCCGCAACTTCATCGCGGTGCACGAACTTTTCGACACCGTCTTTTCCAACCTCCAGGTCCATGTCGACGAGATGGCCGAACGCGTGCAGCAGTTGGACGGCGTGGCCGTGGGCACGGTCGAGAAGGTGGCCAAGGCCAGTTCGCTGAAGGAATACCCGACCGATCTGACGAAGGCCGAGGATCACATCAAGGCGGTCTGTGAACGTATGCGGGACTATGGCGCCAAGGTCCGTGCCGCCATCGATACGACCGACGAGGCGGGCGATGCCGATACGGCAGACCTGTTCACCGGCGCGTCGCGCACGGCCGACAAGGATCTGTGGTTCATGGAAAGCCACCTGGAATAGGCGGCCTTCGCGCTGCGTGATGTGGTTCATGGAAAGCCACCTGGAATAGGCGGCCTTCGCGCTGCGTGAACCGGGGCCTGTGGCCCCGGTTTTTCGTTTCGGCGATGGCTTACTTCGGCATCGGGGCGGTGATGCCCTCGACGTAGAAGTTCATGCCCGAAAGCTCTTCGTCCGTGGCCTTCTGTCCGTCGGCCAGCCAGTCGCTGCCATCCTGCTTTTTCAGGGGGCCGGTGAAGGGGTGATGCTCGCCCGAGGCGATGCTGGCCTTCAAGGCTTCGGCCTCGGCCTTGACCTCGGCGGGGACGGCGTCGGTGATCTCGCCGATCACGACCTCGCCGTCGCCGATGCCCAGCCACACGCCCTGCGACTGCCAGCTGCCGTCCAGCACCTGACCCACGCGCTTGATGTAATAGGGTGCCCAGTTGTCCACGATCGACGAAATCCGCGGCTTCGGCGCAAAGGCCGACATGTCGGAGGCCTGGCCAAAGCCGAGCGCGCCCGCTTCTTGTGCCTTGGCAAGTGGCGCGGTCGAGTCGGTGTGCTGCATGAACACATCCACTCCCTCGGCGATCAGGGCAGCGGCGGCATCGGCCTCTTTCGCGGGGTCGAACCAGCTATAGACCCAGACCACCTTCATCTCGACATCGGGGTTCACCTTGCGGGCGTGGATGAAGGCCGAGTTGATGCCCTGCACGACCTCGGGGATCGGGAAGGAGCCGATATAGCCGATCTTGTTCGACTTGGTCATGCGGCCCGCGATGGTGCCGATAACCGCGCGCCCTTCATAGAAGCGCGCGTCATAGGTCGACAGGTTGTCGGCGCGTTTGTAGCCGGTCGCGTGCTCGAACTTGATGTCGGGGAATTTCTTGGCGACGTTCACGGTCGCATCCATGAAGCCGAAGCTGGTTGCGAAGATCAGCTTGTTGCCCGCCAGTGCCAGCTGGGTCAGCGCGCGTTCGGCATCCGCGCCTTCGGGCACGCTTTCGATGAAGGTGGTTTCCACCTTGTCGCCATATTCCTTTTCCACCGCCTGCCGGGCCAGATCGTGCTGGAAGGTCCAGCCGCCATCGCCGACCGGGCCGACATAGATGAAGCCGATCTTCAGCTTTTCGTCCTGTGCAAAGGCGGGCAGGGCCGATGCCGCCATCAACGCGGCGGCGCTGCCAAGAAGGGTTCTGCGTTTCATGTACTCTCTCCTGTTGGAAACCGCCGCCCTAGCGCAGCGTGTGGAAGGGCCTGCCCAATGAGCCGGGCGCGGCACCGCCGGCCGAGCGGCCGAATTTCTGCCGGGCCGAGATCAGCACCAGCACGATGATCGTGGCGAGATAGGGCGCCATGCTGAGCAACTGGACCGGCACCGCCACCCCCGCCGCCTGAAGGCGCAACTGCAGGACGGTGACGCCGCCGAACAGCCAGGCCCCCGCCAACGCGCCCCATGGGTTCCATTGCGCGAAGACGACGATCGCCAGTGCGATCCAGCCTGCGCCTGCGGTCATGCCCTCGGTCCATTGCAGGACGGTCGCGATCGAGATGTAGGCCCCGCCCAGCCCCGCCATCGCGCCGCCGAAGGCAAGGGCGGCGATGCGGACCTTACGGACGGGATAGCCAAGCCCGTGGGCGGCGTCGTGATTTTCCCCCACGGCGCGCAGGATCAGGCCCGCGCGCGACCGCGCAAGGAACCACCAGATCGCGGGGACAAGCGCGATCCCCAGCCAGATCATCAGGTTCAGGCCCAGTGGTCCCGCCATCATCGCGGGTGCCTTGACCCCTTCATAGGGCTTGCCGAACATTGCCGTCAGGCCAAGGCCGAACAGGGTCAGGGCAAGCCCGGTCGCGACCTGGTTCGACAACAGGAACTGGGTCAGCAGCGCGAAGATCATCGACAGGGCCATTCCCGCCACTGCCGCCGCGGCAAAGCCAAGCGCGGGGCTGCCCGTCGCATGGGCGATGGCAAAGCCCGCCAGCGCACCGCCGATCATCATGCCCTCGACCCCCAGGTTCAGGACGCCGGCGCGTTCGACCACCAGTTCCCCCAGGGCGGCGAACAGGATGGGAGTGGCGGCGCCAAGAAGCAGGACGAATACCGTGACCGGATCGATCATGTGCTCCTCCGGATGCGGTAGCGGGTCAGCAGGTCGAAGCCGAGCAGGAAGAACAGCAGCATTCCCTGGAACACCTGCACGGTCGCGGCGGGCAGTTGCAGCATCATCTGCGCCAGCTCGCCCCCGATATAGGTCAGCGCCAGCAACAGGCCCGCCAGCAGAATACCCAGCGGGTGCAGCCGTCCCAGGAACGCGACGATGATCGCGGTGAAGCCGTAGCCAGAGCCGAAGTTCTCGGTGATCTGGCCGGCGGGGCCCGCGGCCTCGAACAGGCCGGCAAGACCTGCCATCGCCCCCGAAAGACCAAGACACAGCGCGACCAGCCGCTCGGGGCGGACCCCGGCGAAGCGGGCGGCGCGCGGGGCGGCCCCCGCGGTGCGGATGTGAAAGCCCAGCATGTGGCGCGACATGACCAGCCAGATGACCAGCAGGGCCAGCACCGCGGCAATGACGCCCCAATGCAGACCGGTATTCGCGATCAGTTCGGGGTTCGAGGCGGGGGGATATTGCTGCAGGTTGCGCGAACCGGGA
>Ga0160446_100177_pt1 | contig 47186 bp, 41 predicted proteins | sample HID1973I_E1MG_FD_108200 | JGI IMG/M metagenome (GOLD analysis project Ga0160446, IMG submission 108200) | Enriched mosquito-associated microbial communities from UW Madison campus, WI, USA - HID1973I_E1 MG | ecosystem: Host-associated > Arthropoda: Insects > Digestive system > Unclassified ...
AAACCGAACCGCGCCATTTCCTTCGTGGCGCCGTCAAGCCATCTCATTCCCGAATTGTCCCAGATCAAGCAACACTTCCGCACCGCTCAATCCCGTCCCGATCCAGCGTCGCCGTCTCGGTGAGCGGGTATTTACGGACCAACCCAAATACCCGCAAGGGCAAAAGTGACGGAAATAGATATTAAATTGCAACTTGTTGATTATAAACGGTAATGTATCCTCCACCGGATCGGTGATGCGGCGGAGGTAGGTTGCGACAGCGGATCACGCACCCGCGCGCCGCGCCGCGCTCCGGCCCGCCCGGGGCAGAAACCTCAGCAAACGCAGGGCCAGAAGCACCAGAATCAAACCCAGCATCGTCAACGGCTTCGATTCCCACAGCTTCAGCGCCCAAAGCCAGTGCACCGAGACAAGAACCCCTACCCCTCGACTCGCATATCGCAGGCCACCGCTAAAGGCTCGACAGGCAAAGCAACGCGCCGCCCAAGCGTGAGTGGCGAAAAAGGAGATGAGATGAGGAAACTAAGGTGATCGCGGCATGCTCTCGGTGCATACACAGCCATTAATAGATCGCAGGACGCCGCGATGGTGATGTCCTCACGACGTCAACTCGCTGACCGCACACCACGCGGTACATTCTTGGCCCCGGCAAAACCGAAAATTGCCAATTGGCAATTCCCCTACTTCGCTACGATCTCGCTTCGAAGGAACTCGTCAAGCGCGATCCGCAGCGTGGCTTCGGAGATGTCGCTTTTGAACTCCAGCCGGATCTTGTCGCCGCGACGTTGCATCGTGACTTGCGCATCTTTGGCTTCACCAAACGTGCGCCGCTCGGGCGCTGGTTTCTCACCATTCGCGGCGACCTGAAGACGATGCAGCACCTTCGACACCGGGATAAGCGCCCCCTGCCCCGCTCGTCCTTCAATCTGCTGAGTGGCAATTGACCGGGCTTCAGCCAGCACCCTATCGCCTGCCTCTTGCAGAAGCGGGCGCAGACCCCTCGCGTGAAGTTCTTTCAGGTCGGTGATCTGCGGCCAGGCCTGAACCACTTCCTCTGGCAAGCGGGCCAGATACAGATAGCGCGACAACCACGCCTCCGAGACTTCCAACCGGGCCGCCATCGCCTTCTGCTTGCCGCCATAATAAAGCTCAAGCGCCTGAAGGTAATCCCGCGCCCGCTCATAATCAGACAGATCGGCCCGATCCCGGTTCTCGATGTCGGCGAGGCGGAATGCCTCTTCATCGCTGAGATCGCGAACCTCGATCAGATACCGAAATTGCGGATAATTGTTCGCGCGCAACCATGACACCGCGAAATGGCGCCGCGCTCCGCAGATGACCTCGTACTCCGCCTCCTGCCCCGCCGACAGCCTGCGCACGATCGCGGGAAATTCCTGTTGGCCCTGCGCGCGGATGCTGTCGATCAGGTCACGGCAGTTACCCTCGTTCAGCAAATCATAGGCACGGTTGTGCCGATGCCACATGGCGCACCGCTCGGGATCCACCCAGCGCAGCAGCTTCTCTTCACGTTCACCACTTTCGGCAAGCGCATTCGAACGCTTCAGAAAGCGGGTCCCGGCCTTCTCCGCCCCAGCCCCGTCAGAAATGTCTTTCAGGACGTCGTCAAAAATCGCATTGTGTCGCTTGCTCACAGCAGCCCCTCCTTACGCAGGTTTTGATGATGGCTGGGCCAGGTCTTTCTGGCCAGCAACTCGACCTCGCGCCCCACGGCATCAAGATAGGCCCGGCAGCGCTTATGCGTCTCGGTCCTGCTGGCGGGACCGGTCAGCTCATAAACGGTCATCAGATTTGCTGTTGCATTGTCGATCTCCGCCGAGTCCTTCAACACCGCGCTCAGCATATCCTGCGGGAAAACCGCATCCATCATCCGCTTGATCGCCTGATGCGCCGATTTCTGATCGTTCATCTTGCTGGTCAGGATCCGGATGAAGCTGTATTCGCGCTGCCCGCCGTGGCGCGCGAGTTCAGCCAAAGTAGCCTCCATCATCTTCAGGAAGTGGGCAGTGGAGGCGAAATCGATGTTGTTCGGGGGCGCGGGGATTAGCAACGCGTTGGCAGCGCGCAGCACCGACAGTGAAAGCATCCCCAAGGCAGGTGGTGGGTCCAGCAGAACGATATCGAACTGGTCGGCGATTGAAGCGACCCCCTCACGTAGGCGATCCAGGATGAACGCCGGATCACGGGCCATGCGGGCGGCAAACTCATACTCGGCATCATAAAGGCCAAGGTTGGCGGGGATCAGCGCAATTCCCGGCCAATAGGTCGCACGCAAGGCATAATGCAGGGTCTTCGGCCCCCCGTGCTGCAGAAAGGGATAGAGCGTGTCTTCTTCTTCGTCGATGTCGACATCGGGATTGAGCCCGAACACCGCCGTTGTCGAAGCCTGGGAATCGCAGTCGACGACGCAGACCCGGTAGCCCTTCAATGCGAAATACTGCGCCAGGTGGACGACGGCCGTTGACTTGCCGACGCCGCCCTTGAAGTTCTGAACCGCCAGGATCAGCGGCGGATCGTCGGCCTTGCGATGGGGCAACGTTCCGAAAACCTCCCGCATCCGGTTGACCTCGGCCAGAGAGTAGCCGTTGCGGCGACCCGTTGCTTCGTCCTTTGCAGGCTCGGGCAAGCGGCCGTCAGCTTCCGCGTCGCGGATTGCCTTCTCCGATCGCCCAACCATTTCGGCGGCTGTGCGAACGTTGTAGATCAGGTCCAGACGCTTTTGCGTGCCGGGGGCAAAGACGCGTTCGCGCAATCTTTCGATTACCGTCGTTGCGCGGCGGCTGAGTACGCCAAGTTCATCCAACGTCACGGGGGGGAGGACTGGTGTCATGATGGCCTGACTTATGTGCAGTTTGCGAGAGTATGTCGCAAGCGCAAGAACGGGTAAAGTTCGGATTTCGGGCAAGAATGGAGGAAAAGCCGATAGTTCCCGATTGGGCCTCTGCAGATGCGAGGTTCGCCGTGATAAGCCATTAACACGGTAGGACGCGCGTTCCAGCGCCCAATTTGTAAGGTTTGGAGCGCAGCCCTAGGAGGGATCCTTCCTTTCTGTGGATAGTATGAACAACCATGTTTGTTCGGATTCATAAGATTCGAGATTCATCTAGATGAAACCATTGAATCTCATGCCAAAATTCTCCGTCCTCATACTTGTTGGGATGATTTGCCTTACTTCTTGGGCGAGATTCCTTACGAATTGGGCGAGATTGCCTTACCTTTCGGGGAGGTGGAAAACCTTACAGATCGGGTGCGTCGTAATCTGTGGTCGAATGCCTGATTTTTCTCTTTTAAAAGCAAGACACTGCGAATCACTTGCCTGCCATGCCCGCCGACTTGCCTTACATTCTGGGTGAGGTTGCCTGGCGGACTATCAACCTAGTTGAAATCTTACCTCATCAGCGATACAAACGTAAGGGTTGTGAGGTAACGGATATGGCTGAGGGCAAAATTCGCACGATTGAGGCAAGACCGAATGCCGAGAGCCTCATCAAGCCCGGAGAGCTGGTTGATCTGATTGAGGTCACTCCGCTTAGCCTCAACGACCGAAGGATCTACAACCAGCTTCTGGAAAATGCCTGGGATGCGATCGACAAACCGGTAACGCATCTGATTGCGAAATCGGTCCTGCGGGGCAGTCATAACTCGAATGACCGGGTGGGCGATAGCCTTGAACGTCTGATGTCGGCTATTGTCAAGGTCGCGGTGATCTGGGACGGGGAGCCTGCGGTCGAGCGAGTGCAACTGCTCGGCGGTAACCTGGAAAGTGGACGCGCTGACGGCCTGTTGGAATACGAGATTCCGGCGCGCTTGCGAAAAATCATTCGTAACAGTCAGGTCTTTGCGCGCCTGCAGCGTGAAGTGATGTTCGCATTGTCGTCGAAATACGCGCTGACGCTTTATGAGATGGTGCAAAAGCGCGGGAATCTTCGTTGGAAGGCGTCCGAGAAGTTCACCTTGGAAGCACTGCGCGGCATCATGGGGGTCCCGAAGGGCAAGCTGACCAGCTGGTCGAACCTCAAGCTGCGGGCCATCGATCCCGCCGTGGCCGAGGTGAACGCGCTTTCGGATTTCATGGTCGAGATCGTGGCGATCAAGACGGGCAGGGCGGTGACACATGTCGAACTTCGCTGGTGGCGAAAGGACGGAGATGCATCGGGCGCCGCTGATCGCGCATTGCAATTCTCCAAGGTAGGCCGGCGGGTGCGGGTCGAGGGCAAGACCGAACATGTCTCGGTCGAACCTGCACCGGAAGTTCGGCCCCGTCCGGCCTGGCTCGATTCCCGCGGGGTCCCGCTTCAAACTTCGACGTATGAGACGGCGCGTCTCCGCCACCCTGGCTATGACATCTACTTCGTAGAGGGTGAGTGGCGCGCCTGGGCCGCGGGGAGGGAGCCAGCAAGAGATCCCGATCGCGCTTTCCTTGCATTCTTTCGCAGCTATGCTGAGAAGAACCCGCTTTAGGAAAATTGCCAACTGGCAATTTTGAAGTCGCTTGTGCGCGAAGGCAGGGGTGGTTGCAACATCACGCCATCGATCGGCGCGAACCCAGCGGCTCCGCACGGAAATTCACTGCTCTCGAACACCCGGTCAGAGGGGAAAGCTCTGTAGGGGAACGTGGAAGGCGCCGCCTTGGTGATCCGCATAAGTGAATGAAAATGCGGATACTATGCAACAAGCCTTGCCTACTGTCCGCCTTGGAATTCCACACAATGAGGACCCGTGCCCCTCATCCTGACGCACAGCCCCAATCAGATAGTTTCGAATATTTTCATAATTGATGATAATAATGAATTTGCCCAAATAATCCCGCGCTTCTTACCCTTGAATTGACCGGAATGGCCAAGGGGATGGAGACGGTCGGGCGGACTTGTTCCGTTCGGCTGGGATGGGAACACGGCGCGGGCTTCGCCTTGCAGTGATCGGATCGCCTGGGAGGGTGCTGGGCATCCTTACAGGGTGAACGGGCAATGATCCTGAACGCCGCTACCCATCAGCCGCCTGCCCCGAAACAGGAAGAAATCCGGCGGGAGAACGATTTTAACGGGGAGTGGCAATATGAATCTGTTCGATTTTCGGCGCACGGCTCTTGCGGGAGCTATCGGAGTGGCCGCGCTTAGCCTGGGTGCGAGCGCGTCTTTGGCTGATGAGTTCAAGATGGGCCTGCTGGTCCCCGGTTCGGTGTCCGAGGAGGGGTGGAACCGCATCGGATACAACGCGCTGAAAGGCGTCGAAGAGCAACTCGGCGCGAAGGTCAGCTATGTCGAGCTGCAACAGAACCCGGCCTCATTCGAGAAAGCGTTCCGCGACTATGCAGGCCAAGGCTATCAGATCATCCTGGGCCACGGCTTCGAACTGCAGGATGCCGCGCTGGAGGTGGCGCCGGATTTTCCTGATACCACTTTCCTGATCTCGTCCAGCGACATTCACGAAGGCAATGTCATCGGCCTGAACACCGATACCAGCCAGCCCTTCTACCTGATGGGGGTGATTGCGGCGAAGATGGGCAAGAAAGCCGGACTGATCGGCGGCATGGAGATCCCGCCGATCCAGCAGGCCTTCGCGGGGTTCAAGGCAGGGGCGAAAAGCGTCAATCCGGAGTTCCAGGTCAGCGAAGCCTATATCGGCAATTTCACCGATACCGCGGCGACCAAGGAAGCCGCGCTCAGCATGATTGCCCAAGGGGCCGATTTTGTCGTCCCGAACGCCTCGGGCGCGACGGTCGGGGCCTATCAGGGCATTGCCGAGGCGGGAGATCAGGTCAAAAGCTTCAGCATCTATACCGATTTCACCGGGGTCGCGCCGAAGAACATCCTGGGGCTTTACGTCGCTGATTACGCGCAAGGTGTCGTCGAGGTGGTGCGCGCGATCCGCGAAGGCAATGCTCCGACCACCAATGTCGCCTTCGGTCTCAAGGATCCCAAGGTCATCAGCTTCCATTTCCGCGACGACAATCCCCAGGTGAGCGTGCCTGAGGATATTCGCAAGGATGTTGCCGCCGTCGTCGCCGATATCTCGGCGGGCAAGATCGACACGATGCCGCAATGACGTGAAGGCCGCGGCACCGACAGGTGTCGCGGCGTCATAACTTGCAGGGAGTTTCTTGCTCATGACGCAGATAGAACAATCGGGGCGGGGGCTCTCGGGGCCTGACCCGCTGCGCCGAACGGCACAGGCGTTGCGCGATGCGCTGCTCGCTGCGCTTTTTCCCATCGTTGCCGTCGCCATCGCGCTGGCATTTGGCGCCGTGCTGCTTTTCATCAGCGGCTTCAACGGCTGGGACGTGATCAACGTGATGCTGCTTGGGGTCTTCCAGGATCTCCGCTCGGTGTCCGAGGTGTTGTTGAAGGCCGTGCCGCTGATCCTGATCGGGGCCGGGCTATGTGTCGCGTTCCGTGCCAACATGTGGAACATCGGGGCCGAGGGGCAGTTCTATGCCGGGGCCGTCACGGCGACCTTGGTCGGCACCAGCTTTTCGGGCCTTGACGCCTGGATCTATGTTCCGCTGGTGATGCTGGCGGGCGCGTTGGGCGGATCTTTATGGGCCGGGATCGCCGGTTGGCTCAAGGTCCGCTTCGGCGCCAGCGAGATCGTGACCACGATCATGATGAACTATATCGCGCTGATCGGGACAAGCTGGCTGGTCACTGGCCCGATGAAGGACAGCAAGGCGGCCTATCCGCAGTCGCCGCGCCTTTTCCGTGAAGCCTATATCCCCGACCTGATCCCCGGCACCCGGTTGCATATCGGGCTGGCGGTGGCGCTGGTTCTGGCACTGGTGCTTTACATCTATCTTTATAAATCCAGCGCTGGCTATGCGACGCGTGTCGTCGGGATCAATCCGAACGTGGCGCGCTATGCGGGCATGAACGCGGGCCGCAAGATGCTGATCGCCATGTGCATCAGTGGCGCAATGGCAGGCCTTGCCGGCGCGTTCGAGGTCGCGGGCGTCACCCACCGCCTCTACCAGAACATCTCGCCCGGCTACGGGTTCGAGGGGATCGCGGTGGCGCTGCTCGCCGTCAACAACCCCTTGGGCGCGATTCTCTCGGGCACGCTTTTCGCCGTGCTGCGCTCGGGCTCGGAACTTATGCAGATCACCTCGCAGGTCCCGCAGGTGCTGGTCTCGGTCATTCAGGGCGTCGTCATCCTGTCGGTGGTTTCCTTCGCTGCGCTGAAGCTGCGGCGCAACCGGTAACAGAGGGTATAGGCAATGGATCAAGCGATTACGCTGGGGTTCTTCGCGACCCTGATCGGCGCAGCCTGGCGACTGGCGACGCCCCTGATCTTCGCCTCGATTGGCGAGGTCATATCGGAACGGGCAGGGGTCCTGAATATCGGGATCGAGGGCACGATGGCCACGGGGGCCTTCTGCGGCTTTGCGGCGGCCTTCGCCAGCGGGAACCTTGCCCTTGGACTGGCGGCAGGCATTCTGGCCGGAATGATTTTCGGGCTGATCTTCGGCTTTTTCACGATCACGGTGAAAGCCGACCAGATCGTTGTCGGCGCCGCGATCAACATGCTGGGGCTGGGCCTGACGGGGTTTCTGTTCCGGACCTATTACGTCTCGACCGGGATGGGGGTCGAAATCGCCAAGCCCGTGCATCTTCCCGTCCTGAGCAATCTGCCATTCCTTGGCGAGGCGCTGTTTCGCCAGAACCTCATCGTCTATGCGACCATACCCGTCGCGATCCTTGCGGCGATCCTGCTGTATCGCACCAGCTTTGGCCTGACGCTGCGCGCGGTGGGGGATCATCCCAAGGCCGTGGACGTGGCGGGTCGCAGTGTCGGGGCCTATCGCTACGGTGCTGTCGTGATCGGCAGCGCGCTGGCGGGCCTTGCCGGAGCCTTCCTGACGCTTGGCCACTCCAACCAGTTTGTCGAGGGCATGACCTCGGGTCGGGGGTTCATCGCGCTGGCCGTGGTGGTCTTTGCCCGCTGGTCGCCAATCGGGGCGTTCTTTGTCTCGCTGCTTTTCGGGGTCTTCTATGCGCTGCAACTGCAGCTTCAGGCCCAGCCGATGCTGAACATCCCGTATCAGGCGCTGCAGGTGTTGCCCTATGTCATGACCATCCTGGCGCTGGTGATCGTGCGCGGCAAGAATTTCGCCCCGCGCAAGCTGGGCGTGCCCTATGGCGAGAGGTAGGATGATGAATGCCCAACCCTTTCTGAAGATGGACGACATCCATAAGTCGTTCGGCAGCCTCATGGTCAGCAATGGCGTCACGCTGGAGGTCGAGCAGGGCGAGATCCACGCACTTCTGGGCGAGAATGGCGCCGGCAAAAGCGTGCTGATGAGCATCCTTTTCGGCATCCTGCGTCCGAATAGCGGCGAGATCACCTACAAGGGTCAACCGCTTCACCTGTCCTCGCCACGCGAGGCGCGCAGGCACCGCATCGGCATGGTGCATCAACACTTCATGCTGGTTCCAAACCTGACCGTCGCCGAGAACTATGTGCTGGGTCAGGGCAGCCCTCTGCGTCTGATCCGCGACATGGGTGCCGTGCATGCCCGCATCCGCGAACTCAGCGACCGCTATGGGCTGGACGTGCGTCCCGACGCTGTGATCGAGGATCTTTCGGTCGGCGAACAGCAGCGTGTCGAGATCCTGAAGGTCCTGTTTCACGGCGTGGACCTGTTGATCCTGGATGAGCCGACGGCGGTTCTGACGCCTCAGGAGACCGACCGGCTGCTGATTTTGATGCGCGAGCTGGTCCGCGACGGCAAGACGATCATCTTCATCTCGCACAAGCTGGACGAGGTGATGCGGGTGTCGGATCGGATCAGTGTCATGCGCGACTGTCGGGTGGTGCATACGACACGTGTCATGGACACCGATCCGCGCGAACTGGCGCGGCTGATGGTCGGGCGCGATGTCCTGATGGAACTGCCGCGCGGCCCATCCAAACCCGGTGAGATGGTGCTGTCGGTCAGCAACCTGAACGTCCAAAGCGAATTGGGTTTGCCAGCCCTGAAGAATGTCGACCTGACCGTCCGGAGGGGAGAGATCGTCGGCATTGCCGGCGTTTCAGGAAACGGCCAGACCGAGCTGGCACTTGCGCTGGCAGGGTTGCTGCCGGTGGAAAGCGGGCGGATTGAACTGGACGGACAAGACATCACGGGCCTCAGTCCGGCCCAGATCAACGCCCGTTCGTTCGCCCATGTCCCCGAAGACCGGCACAAGATGGGCATCCTCTTGCCGCTGAACCTGGCAGAGAACGCGATCCTGCATTGCCATGATGCCGCGCCCTTTGCGCGGCGGGGCATGTTGCAGAGGCGGCAGATCACCGAACACACCCGTTCGTTGATCCGGCGCTTCCGTATCAAGACCCCGGACGAAACGGAAAGGATCGGGAACCTGTCCGGCGGCAACCAGCAAAAGCTGGTCGTGGCACGGGAATTGGCACGCGACCCGGATTTCATTCTTGTCAGCCAGCTGACGCGCGGCATCGACATCGGCGCGATCGAGTTCATCCTGCAAGAGATGTTGCGCCAGCGCGATGCCGGTCGCGCCATCCTGCTGATCTCGACCGAGCTGGAGGAGCTTTTCGCCGTCTGCGACCGTATCCTGGTCATGTGCCATGCCGAGATTCTGGGCGAAGTGCCACCGGATCGCAGCCGTCTTGAAGAGGTGGGCCTGATGATGGCGGGCAAGAAACCTGCGGTCGAATGCGCGCAGGAGGTTGCAACCTCCGTTCCCGCCAAGTCATCTTGCTGACCACAGGATAACGACCGGGCGGGCAGCATGAACATCACGCTTCGCCAGTTGCGCGCCTTTCTCGCAGTGGCAGAGCTTGGGCGTTTCAATCTGGCGGCCAATCATCTGGGGCTGACGCAATCGGCCGTCAGCATCCTGATCCGCGAACTTGAAAGCGAAATGGGGGTGCGGCTGTTCGACCGCCATACGCGCATGGTCAGCGTTTCGGTCATGGGGCAGGAATTTCTGCCCCAGGCCCGCAAGGTGCTGGAGGATCTGGACCAGGCCACCCGCAGCGTGCGCGACAGCGCCGCGCTGAAAAGTGGCCAGGTGACGATCGCTGCAGCGATCGTTCTGGCCGCGACTATCGTTCCCCCTCTTCTGGCCGAGTTCCTGCGCCTGCATCCCGGCGTCACCGTGCAATTGCGCGACATGCCCGAGGAACGGATCCGCCTGGCCTTGAAGCGGAATGAGGTCGATCTTGCCATTGGCACGCAGGTCGACGAAGACCCCGAACTGACCTCGACCCCCGTGACCCATGACCGCCTGATGCTGATCTGCCATGCTGATCATCCGCTCGCGCGGCAAAGAAAGGTCCGGTGGGCCGATCTGGAAGGCGAAAGGATGATCGTCCTGGCGCAGGAAAACCCCCTGCGCGAGATCGTCGTGCGCACGATGATTCAGGTCGTCCCCGATTTTCGCCCCAGCTACGAGGTGCGCTTTTCCTCGACCGCGATCAGCATGATCTCGGCCGGGATGGGGGTGTCGGTTCTGCCCGAAAACTCTCGGCTGCTGACTTCGGACGTGCGCGTGCGTTCGGTCGGTCTGGTCGAGCCGGATATCGGTCGCGAGGTCGGCCTGCTTCAGCACCGCTATCGTTCGCTTTCGCCCGCGGCCTCGCTTTTGCGCGAGATGATCCTGCAACGCTTTGCCGCTCAATAGGCCTTATCGCGGGGTTTCGCGCGGTGTGGAGCCCGGTGGCTGAGGTGCCATTCGTCGCAGGATGGTCAGGAAATTTCCCAGCGTGGGCGAAGGGGGCTCGTCGCGATAGATCGCGTAAAGCGGCACCTGAGGCGAATGCGGGACAATCTTCCGAAAGACGACATTCGGCTGCGCCAGACGCCGAATCGTTGCCGGCAAAAGCGCCACCCCCATATTCGCGCCGACAAGGCTCAGCAGCGATTGCACTTCGACCACCTGCTGGCGGATCTGTGGGGTGAAGCCGGCCTGCACGCAGCATTGATACAGGAACCCGGCAAAGCGTGACTGGTCCAGCCCGAACATGACGAAGGGCTGGTCGCGCAAATCCTCCAGCGCCAGGGCCGAGCGGTTCGCCAGCCGGTGCGAGCTGGGCAGAGCGACCATCAGGTCTTCGTGCATGATGATTTCGTTCTTGGCGCCGACGATATCCGGTGGCAGGCGGAACAGGCAGACATCCAATCGCTTGTCCAGCAAAGCCTCGGTCTGGCGCTGCGGGGTCGCCTCGTGGAGCTGCCATTCGACTTCGGGGTGACGGATACGGAACGCTTCCAGCGCAGCGGGAACCGTGCCAACCAGGGACGAACTTGTGACCCCGATGTCCAACCTGCCCAGCTGCCCGCGCGCGGTCAGTCGCGCGACATTGACGGCTTTTTCCAATTGCTCGAAGACCAGTGGCACCTGTGCGCGGAAGGCTTCCCCGGTCGGGGTCAGCACCGCCCCCTGATGGCTGCGGATGAACAATTCGGCGCCCAACTGCTCCTCCAGTTGACGGATCTGTTGGCTCAGCGGCGGTTGGGACATGTTCAGGCGCGCAGCCGCGCGGCCGAAATGCAGCTCTTCGGCCAGTACCATGAAATATCGCAGCACCCTCAGGTTGAACTGCCGAATGTCGATCTTCTCCATACCAAACTCTTTGAATTCGACGGCGATGCGGTCAACCCAGCGGGCCAAGATCCTCGGGGCGATCTACGTCCAAGGCTTGTGCGGCGGCAATGTGGATCAGCTGGTCATCGGGCAGATGGGTAATGAATGTGCGGGCGCCGAAATCGCCTTCGTGATCGGAGAGGGCGGTGGCGAATGCGGCCGCAGGAATGAAGGCGGGCGGAAGACGCGACCGCCCGTCGGTGCAGGCCCCGCCCGCGGGCATCCCCAACAGTCGCTCCAGAAGCGCGGCGTCGATATTCGGCATGTCGCCCAAGGCAAGCAGCAACCCGTCCGCACCCGTCCGCCGTGCATGATCCAGCGCCAGCCGAAATGAACGGGACATGGGCAGGCCGGGGGCGATTGTCAGGCGCGTGAAGCCATTGGGAAGAATGTCGGCGACCTGGGGCGAAGACACCACCGCGATCCGCTCGGCCACATCCGCTTCGGCCAAGGCCTCTGCCGCCCAGCTGACCAGTGGCCTGCCCCGCCAGGGGGCCAGCAGCTTGTCGCTGTCGCCGAAGCGGACCGACCGCCCCGCCGCCAGCAATGCCGCGACATATCTCATGTCACGCGCCGGGCGCTGATCGTGTCACCGGCTGCGGCCATGACCTCGGCCAGGACCGAAATCGCAAGCTGCCCCGGATCGCGGGCCGAGGGGATAAGCCCGATCGGACCGCGCACGCGGGTGCAGTCGGCGGCCGGAACGCCCAGTCCCGCCAGCTGGCTGAGGCGGTTCCTTTGCGTGGCCCGGCTGCCCTGCGCGCCGATATAGAAGGCGGGCCGGGCCAGAAGCTGGCGCAGGATCGCGGGTTCATGATCGTGATCGTGATAGAAAAGCACCGCCGCGCAGCGTTCGTCCGGCATCAACTCATCCATGTCGGGCAGGGGGCCAAGCCTGCGGACATTGCAGCCCATCCCTTCGGCCAGCGCCAGGCTTTGGTCTTCATGCGACAGCAGCATGTGATCATGATGCAGCGAATGCACCAGTTCGGCAAAGACCGCTGCCTCTGGTCCGGCACCGAAGATGACGAAGCGCAGTCCGGCCCGGAAGGACAGCGCCAGTCCCCGACCTTCGCCAAGGCAAAGCCGCCCGCTATCCGACAGCGTCAGCGCGACATGGCGTCGCGCGGCGCGCATCCGGGACAACTCGACCAGGGCCTCATGATCGCGCAGCAGGAACAGCATCACCTCGATGGCACCGCCGCAGGGCAGGCGCAGATCAAGGAAGGGAGAGCCTTCGCCATAACGCAGACGGATCGTCTGGCCATTGTCACGGACCCGCCGCGAATGGACGATCAGGTCAGCCTCGATGCAGCCCGAACTCAGCGCCCCCGCGATGCGACCGTCCGCGGCCAGGGCCATGGACGCGCCCCGGCGACGATAGGCCGGGCCCTGCGTTTCGGTCATCACCGCCATCACAGTGCCGGGACCGAACTCCAAAGCAGCTTCCCATGGATCAAGCAGGGCGGGGTGGCGGCTGCGGGCGGCCACGAAGGCGTGGGGGTTCTGTATCACGAAGCCTCCTGATCATGGTGTCCAGCTTCGCTCGTCTGCCTTGGCCATGATGAGCGGGTGTGACTGAATTGTTGACAATGTTTCCCACTCCACGCAAGCTATAAATTGTCGACAATCTGGTGATGGCATGGCTGAGACCTTTTTTCCTGGTGAAAACGACGACATGGCCCGCCGCACCAAAAGTGGCAGCGCCGCCGAGGCGCGGGTGGTCCGGTTGATCATGCAGGGCATTCAGCAGCATGTGACCCCGCCCGGACACCGGCTGGTCGAACGCGAGCTGACTGAAGCCGCGCGCGCCAACCGGCAGGCGGTGCGCAACGCGCTGCTGCGACTGTCGCAGGCGGGACTGGTCGAACTGACGCCGAATCGTGGTGCCACCGTCACCCAATGTTCGCCCAAGACCACGCGAGAGATCATGCAGGCCCGCATCATCAATGAGGGCGCGGCACTGCGGATGCTGGCGGACCGCCTGGACCAGCCGGGATCGGAACGCCTGATGGAGATCCTGCGGCAAGAGGCTGCGGCATATGACGAGGGAATGATTGCCGAGGCGCGGCATTTCTCGCGCGAGTTTCACATCGCCTTCACCGAGATGGCGGGCAATGCGACCATCGCGCGCTTCATGCGTGAATTGATCGATTGCCAGCCGCTGCTGGGGGCGCAGACCCCGAAGGGGCCGTCGCTGTTCTCCGGCGTCATTGCCCATACCAAGACGCTTGCCGCCCTTCAGCAGGGCGACGGCATTGCGGCCGAAGCGGCCAATACTGAGCTTTTGCGTCAGCTCGAGCGTGAATTCCTGCGCGAAATCGCTGGCGCTTAGGAAAGGACATCCCGGCGTAGCCCCGAACGGTAAGCGGCCAAACATCAGACCAATGAGCCGGAGGAGGGCGAATTGCGGAGATTTGAGTACCACGAGCCGATGACCCTGGAGGAGGCGTCAACGCTTTTGACGACACTGGGCGAGGGGGCTTTTTTTCTGGCCGGCGGCACCGACCTGTTCGTCGAGATCCGCGAACGTCTGCGCGAGGTCAGGCACCTGGTGAACATCAAGCGCGTGCCGGGGCTGGACCGGATCGATTATTGTGACACGGGCGGGTTGCGCTTTGGGGCGCTGGTGACCGCGGGCCAGCTTGAGGCATCCGAAGCGGTGATCGCGCATTATCCGAACCTGCGGGCCGCGCTGCGCCAGCTTGCCTCGATTCAGGTGCGCAACCGCGCGACGGTGATCGGAAACATCTGCCGCGCCTCGCCGTCGGCCGATACCATTCCGCCGCTGATCGCGGATGGCGCCAGCGTCGAGACCTATCGCATCGGCGGCGGACGCTCGATCCCGATGGCCGAGTTCTTCACCGGCCCCGGCCGCTCGGTGCTGGAAAAGGGCGAGATCGTGGTGGCGGTGACAGTTCCTGCGCCCATGCCGGGCAGCCTGCGCGCCTATATCAAGCATGGCCGCCGCAAGGCGATGGAGCTGGCAACTGTCGGCGTCGCTGTCAGCCTGGACACAGCGGGCGGCGTCTGCACCGGCGCGCGTATCGCCCTTGGCGCGGTCGGTCCGGTTGTGCTGCGGGCACCCTTGGCCGAAGCGCTTCTGGTCGGATCGAAACTGGACGCGGCGACGGTCGCCGCCGCCGCAGAGCAGGCGATGCAGGAATGCACGCCGATCAGCAATGTCCGCAGCTCGGCCGAGTATCGGCGCGAAATGGTCGGGGTTTTGACCCGGCGTGCGGTTTCGCAAGCCCAGGAGGTCGCGGCATGACGAAATTTCATCTGGAGTTCACCGTCAATGGCGAGGCGCGCAGCGCCAGCGTGGACGGCTATCGTTCGCTTCTGGACACGCTGCGCGAGGAAATGGGCCTTACGGGCACCAAGAAGGGCTGTGATGTCGGCGATTGCGGGGCCTGCACCGTCATGGTGAACGGCGAGCCGGTCAATGCCTGCCTGATGTTGGCGGCCGAGGCGCAGGGCGCCCGGATCGTCACCGTCGAAGGACTGCAATCCGGCCCCGACGACCTGCACCCCCTGCAGGAGGCGTTCATGGAACACGGGGCCTCGCAATGCGGCTTCTGCACGCCGGGCATCCTGATGATGGCCAAGAACCTGCTGGACCAGAACCCGCTGCCCACGGATGAGGAAATCCGTTTCGGGTTGTCGGGCAACATCTGCCGCTGCACCGGTTACACGAAGATCTTCGAGGCGATCCGCACCGCCGGTCAGCGCATGGCGGCGGCCAGATCCGCGGATGCGGCAAGCTGTGGTTGTGGTTGCCGGACCGAAATCCGGGTCAAGCGTCGCGAACCCATCTCGGCGGAGGGTTGAGCCGATGACCAAGCAGGATTTCCGCATCGTCGGCAAAAGCGTCAAGCGCGCCGACGTGATCGAAAAGGTCACCGGCGAGGGCAAGTATACCGGCGACTACCACTGGCCGGGTCTTTTGCACGGCAAGATCAAGCGCTCCGAGATCGCCCACGCGCGCATCAAGCATATCGACGTGTCGAAGGCGCTGGCCTATCCCGGGGTCAAGGCGGTTCTGACCCACCATGACGTGCCAAAAGTGCTGCATTACGGATCGCCGCATCCGCGCTCGGCCTCTTGCACCAAGGACCAGTATATCCTCGAGGACAAGGTCCGCTTCTGGGGCGAAGGCGTCGCTGCCGTTGCTGCCATCAGCGAGGAGATCGCCGACGAGGCGCTGGACCTGATCGAGGTTGAATACGAGCCGCTGCCCGGTGTCTACGACGTGGACAGCGCCCAGCTGCCCGACGCGCCACAGATCCACGAGGTCGGCCCGGGCGGTAACCTGGTCATTCCACCCGTCCATGTCGAACGTGGCGATGTCGATGCCGGCTTTGCCAAGGCCGACCTGATCCTGGAAGGCGAGTTCGAGGGCGGCCGGCCGGTCCCGACCTATATGGAGCCGAATATCTGCGTCGCGGACTGGGACGGGTCGAACAAGCTGACCTTCTGGACCTCGACCCAGACCTCTTTCATGGTGCGCGGTGCGCTGGCCGAGGTGCTGGGCCTGCCCCTGAACAAGGTCCGCGTTCTGGTGGATCACATGGGCGGGGGGTTCGGGGCCAAGCAGGACCTGTTCCAGCACGAATTCCTGTGCGCGCTGCTGGCCAAGAAATGCCGCCGCGCGGTCAAGATGGAGTTTACCCGGCGCGAGACGTTCATCGCCGGCCGTTCGCGCCACCCCTTCAAGCTGAAGCTGAAACAGGGGTTCCGCAAGGACGGCACGTTGGTCGCCCGCGACATGCAGATCATCTATGAATCCGGGGCCTATGGCTCGCATAGTCCCGGTGTCACCACAGTCGGCACCTTCTCGGCCACCTCGCTTTTCCGGGTCGAGAACGTGCGGGTGAACGGGCGCGCGGTCTATACCAACACGCCCATTGCAGGGGCATATCGCGGCTATGGCGTGGTCCAGACCTATTTCGCGCTGGATATCCAAATGGACGAGGCGGCCGAAAAGCTTGGCATCGACCCTGCCGAGATGCGGCTGCGGAACGCGGTCCGCGAAGGCGACATCGCCCCGTCGGGCCATCCGATCATTGGCCGCGGGCTGGAAGCCTGCATCAGCCACGGCATCAAGGCCTTCGACTGGGCGGCTACGCGCGACAATCCTGATCGCAGCGACCCGCTGCACCCCGCCATCCGCAAGGGTTGGGGGGTCGGCTGCGAAATGCACGGATCGTCAGCCTATCCCGGCATCAAGGAACAGGGCAATGCGACCGTCAAGATGAACGAGGATGGCAGCGTGACCCTGCTGACCGGCGCCGCCGGTCTTGGCACCGGGGCGCATACCGCGCTGGCGCAGATCGTGGCCGAGGAACTGGGCGTGACCTTTGAATCGGTCTCGGTCGTGCACGGGGACACCGATGTCGTACCCTGGGATATCGGTGCGTTCGCCAGTCATACGACCTATCTCGTCGGCTCGGCCGCGCGGATCGCGGCGGCCAAGGTGCGGGCGCGGGTTCTGGCCCGCGCTGCCGAGAAATTGCAGGAACAGGTCGAGCATCTTCGGATGGTCGACGGCATCATCACTGTCGACGGCAAGCCCGGTCAGTCGCTGACCGTGTTCGAGGCGATGGGCCCCTCTCGGGGGATTCCGGCGGAGCACCTGATTGACACCGGCAGCTACAATCCCACCAAGTCCTATTCCTTCGCCGCCCATTTCGTCGAGGTCGCGGTGGATACCGAAACCGGCATCATCGAATGCCGCAAGGTGATGCCCGTGCATGATGTGGGGCGCGTGATCCACCCCATTGCCGCACAGGGTCAGATCGAAGGCGGCATCCAGCAGGGGATCGGCCATACCCTGACCGAGGATTACATCATCGATCGCTCCAACGGCAGGTCGTTGAATGCGGGGTTGGTGGATTACAAGATGCCGCTTTCCATGGACATGCCGGATATCCAGACCATCATCCTTGAGGCGGCGCCGGATCCGGGCGGTCCCTGGGGCGCCAAGGGGGTGGGCGAGGATCCGATCATCGCCATCGGTCCGGCCATTGCCAACGCGGTTTACGACGCGATCGGCGTGCGGTTCCACCACTATCCGATCACGCCCGAGGATGTCTTGAACGGCTTGCGCCGCAAGGCTGCCGAAGACAAGACCTGTTGACGCCAACGGCCGGCGGTGGTGCCGTCGGCCCAATGTCCTTGCCCCTAGGCTGGTAAGCCGCGCGGTGAGGTCTGGATTGCGCGCTGCACGAATTCGCGAAACAGCCGGCAGGCGGGCGCGAGTGAATTGTCGCTGCGCTGGATCAACGAGATCTTGCGCGCGATCACCGGCTCGGACGGCATGATCGTCACCAGGCCGACGCTGTGGGCCAAAGGCTTGACGGTCGAGGTCATGACGGCCACGCCCAGTCCCGCCTCGACCATGCCGATGATCGTCAGGGGCAGCGCGACCTGAAGCGAGCGATGCAGCTTCAACTCCATTCCGATCCGCGCCATTTCGGCCTCAAGCCTTTCGCGGATCGGATTGCCGCGCTGGGGCCCGATCAGCGTTTCCTCGGCCAGATCCTGCCAGCGCAGGGCGCTGCGCTGTGCCAGCGGATGTTCGGGGCGCATCACAACCAGAAATGCGTCGGTCAGCAGTTCGGTCCCCACAACCTCGCTGTCGCGCTCGGAAACCGTGCCCAGCCCCAGATCCGCGGCCCCGGACTTGACCATCTCGATAACCACTCGCTCGGGGACGTCATGCATGGAGACGTCGATATTGGGATAGCGCAGATGGAACCCCTTGATCAGACGCGGCAAGGTCAGCGCCGCCTGTAGCGTGCCCGAGGCGATGGTCACGCGCCCGCGGCTGAAATCGTTCAGTTCGCGCGCGTTCTCGACCAGCCGGTCCAGATCTCCGACCGCCTGGCGGGCGACGGCCAGGGCCTCGGTCCCGGCCTGCGTCAACCGCAAAAGCCGGGTGTGCCGGTCAAACAGCCGCAACCCAAGATTGGTCTCAAGCTGGCCGATCAGCGTGCTGACGGCGGATTGCGACAGACCCAACCGTTCTGCCGCGCGGGTGAATTGTCCGGTTTCGGCCACCGCGACAAAGGCCCTGAACTGTTTGAGTGTCGGTTCCATACTTAACATTCATAAGGATACTAGATTAATAAAGTAAATTGTGCCGATTGATAAATGAATTTCCTTCCCGCCAGAATGATCCCTGCATGAGGAGGACATGCAGGATTTTCACGTTGTCGGGGAGGGGAAGAGACATGAGCGGGACCCTGGAAGCAAAGGCCGTGGTCTGGGAGGACGAAAGAAGAAAAGCAGGGGATGCAGGCAAGGTCTCGGCGGCCGCGGCGGTCCCCGATCCCATCGAGGAAATGATGCCGGTTCCCAAGCTGTTCGCGCTGGGTCTGCAGCATGTGATGGTGATGTATGCCGGTGCGGTCGCGGTGCCGCTGCTGATCGGCCATTCGCTGAACCTGACCAAGGACCAGGTCGCGCTTCTGGTCAGTGCGGACCTGTTCTGCTGCGGTATCGTGACCCTGATCCAGTGCCTTGGGATATGGAAATTCGGGGCGCGCCTGCCGGTCATGATGGGCATCAGCTTCACCGCCGTGCCGATCATCATAGGGATCGGCAGCAATCCCGATCTGGGGATGCCCGGCGTCTTTGGTGCCGCGATCGGTTCGGGTGTCTTCACCGTCATCGCAGCCTGGTTCTTTGGCAAATGGGCGCGGTTCTTCCCTTCGGTCGTCACGGGCACGGTGATGCTGGTGATCGGCGTGTCGCTGATGCGGGTGGGGATCAACTGGGCGGCCGGGGGCAACCCCACGATCCGCACGGCCGAGGGCGTGGTCCCGAACCCGGCCTATGGCGATCCCTTTGCGCTGTCGGTCGCCGCGCTGGTGCTGCTGACGATCCTGCTGGTGACGCGCTTCTGCCGGGGATTCTATGCCAACCTCGCCGTGCTGTTCGGCATCACGCTGGGCTTCATTGTCGCCATCGCGGCGGGGCGGGTCGATTTTCAGGGCGTCGGGGATGCGCATTGGGTCAGCATCGTGACACCCTTCGCCTTCGGTGCCCCGGTGTTCAACCTGTCGGGCACCATCGCGCTGAGCCTGGTGATGATCGTGATGATGATCGAGGCGACGGGGCAGTTCCTGGCAATCGGTGACATGGCCGGACAGAAGATCTCGGAAGAGCGCCTGGCCCGCGGCCTGCGGACGGATGGGATCGGCAATATCATCGGCGGCATCTTCAACACCTTCACCTATACCACCTATGCCCAGAACGTCGGGCTGCTTCAGATCACCGGGGTTCTCAGCCGCTTCGTCGTGGCGGCCGGCGCGGTGATCCTGATCCTGCTGGGCTGCCTGCCCAAGGTTGCCTTCATCTCGGCCTCGATCCCCAGCTATGTCATCGGTGGGGCGGCGCTGGTGATGTTCGGGATGGTTTCGGCAACCGGGGTCAAGATTCTGGCGCGGGTCGATTTCGTGCAGAACCGGCGAAACATCTATATCGTCGCGGTCAGCCTGGCGCTGTCCATGATTCCCCTGATCGCGCCGACCATGTTCGACCGGACTCCGAAATTCATCCAGGAAATCTTCCATAGCGGTATCCTGGTCGGCACGTTCTCGGCCCTGCTGCTGAACCTTCTCTTCAACGGCATCCCCCAGCGGGAAACCGAGATCGCCGACCGCGTTCACTGAGTTATTGGAAATGCTGCAAATGGCCGGGCATTGCTCCGGCCGTTTGTCATTGCCCGCTCATGTCAATACGCAGGCGCTTCGCCCCATCAGTTAATCGATTGACAGGTCCACCATGCCAAGTTAATCGATAAACGAAATCGCTGGTGCTTTGGGAGGAGCCTCGCCGATATCGCAGGGAAACGACAACCCGGTCAGTTGTTTGACCGGCGTCTTTCCGGCCGCGATGACGGTTGGCGCCACTCGGGAGGGAGTGGATGGCGTCTGGTCGTAAGAAGAACTCTGTGGCCCTGGTCGATGTCGCGCGCGAAGCGGGCGTGTCGACTGCCACGGTCAGTCTTGCCCTGCAGGAAGGCAGCCGGATTTCGGCGGAAACCAGAGAACGCGTCCGCAAGGCGGTCGAGAAGACGGGCTATCGCTATAACCGCTTCGCGGCCAAGCTGCGCACCGGGCAGTCGCGTACCATCGGCCTGCTGATCACCGACATCTCAAACCCCTATTTTGCAGCTCTGGCCTCGGGGGTGGAAACCGTTCTGGACGCTCATGGCTACATGACGTTCCTGGTCAACTCCGGGGACCAAAGCGCGCGTCAGTCCCGGCAGCTGAGCACCCTGATGGAGCACGGGGTGGATGGACTTCTTCTCAGCCCGGCCGAGGGCACGGATGTCCACAGCGTCTCCGAGCTGATCCAGAGCGGGCGGCCCGTCGTCCAGGTTTCGCGCTGGGTTGCGAACCTGCCCTGCGACATCGTTGCACCCGACAACACCGCCATGGCCAAGGAACTGACCCGCCATCTGCTGATGCTGGGCCATCGCCGGATCGGATTCCTGGGCGGGACCGAGGGCAGGTCGGCCCGGATCGAGCGACTGGCAGGCTATAGTCAGGCGCTGGCCGCGGCGGGTATTCCACTTGATCCGGCGCTTACCCCGACAGGGGCTCCGACCAGGGACAATGGCGCCCTGCTGCTGCGCGAGGTCATGGCGATCGACAACCCGCCGACCGCGGTGATCTGCTATCACGACCTGATGGCGCTGGGTGCGCTTCGCGCGGCGCGGGATCTGGGTCTGAAGGTCGGATCCGACTTCGCCATCGTCGGCTTCGACGACATAACCGAGGCCGCGCTGTCCATTCCATCTCTGACGACCGTCCACATCGACGCGGAAAGCATCGGGAGGGCTGCGGCGACGCAGTTGCTTGCCCGTCTGGACGGCGACGAAGCAGAGCCGCGCCACCTGACGATCCCCGCGCATCTGGTGGTGCGGGAATCCTGCGGAGGGGCGCGGCGCCAATAACGGAACCGGCAACGAAACGGGATCCGTCCAACAGGGACCTTTGAGGGAGGAACCAAATGCCTGAACTGAGACACTTGAAGGGTGCGGCCCTGGCAGGGGCGGCCTTGCTGATGGGGATGTCGTCGATCGCCTCTGCCGGCAACGACACCTCGGGCAAGAAGATCGCCTTCTCCAACTCCTTCGCCGGAAACTCCTTCCGGCAGGTGATGGTGAAAAGCTGGGAAACCGGCACCGAGGCCGCGAAAGCTGCCGGGGTGATCGGCGATGCGGCCGTGATCAGCGCCAACAACAACGCGACCGAACAGGCCGCGCAGATGCAGAACCTGATCCTTGAAGGCTATGACGCGATCGTCATCAATGCGGCCTCGCCCACGGCGCTGAACGGTGTCGTCAAGCAGGCCTGCGACGCGGGTATCGTGGTCGTCGCCTTCGACGGTGTCGTGACCGAGCCTTGTGCCTATGTCGTCAACTATGACTGGAAGCGGGTCGGCAGCTCTCAGGTCGACTATCTCTCGAAGCGCCTTGCCGGCAAGGGCACGCTTCTGGAGGTCCGGGGCATCGCCGGAAATTCGGTCGATGACGACATCAGCAACGGCGTCCACGATGCGCTGACCGCATTCCCCGACACGAAGATCGCGGGCAGCGTGCATGGCGACTTCACCCAGACCGTGGCACAGCGCGAAGTTGCCGGCATCCTGCCAAGCCTGCCCAAGATCGATGCGGTCGTCACCCAGGGCGGCGACGGATACGGCACCGCCCAGGCTTTTGCCGCCGCGAACCGCGATGAGCCGATCATCATCATGGGCAACCGCGAGGATGAGCTGAGCTGGTGGAAGGAACAGCACGACAAGAACGGTTACGAGACGATGTCGATCTCGGCAACGCCGGGCGTGTCCATGGTTGCGTTCTGGGTCGCCCAGCAGATCCTGGCGGGCAAGGAAGTGCCGAAATTCGTCGGCGTGCCCTTCCTGCGCATCGATCAACCTGACCTGGATGCCTGGCTTTCCGTCACGGAAAAGGGCGGCGTCACCAATCCGACTTATACGCAGGAATGGGTATCCCAGCTGATCGAGGCGAACGCCAAGCACGCGGACCTGCCGGCGATCCCGGCCCCGACGAAGTAAGCTCAGGTGACTGCAAAGGCAAAAGACATGGTCGCGGCGCAGGCCGCGACCCGTGACGCCGCGGTGATCGTCTCTGGGGTTTCACGGTCGTTCGGTTCGGTCCGCGCACTTTCCGACGCCACACTGACCGTCGGAAAGGGCGAGAAGCTTGGCCTCGTCGGCCATAACGGCGCGGGCAAGTCGACCCTGATGAATGTCCTGTCCGGCGTGCTCCGGCCGGATGCCGGCACCATCAGGGTCGGAACCGAAGTCTATTCTCAGGTGACGCCGGCGCAGCTGCATCGGCTGGGCATTCGCTGCGTCTTTCAGGAACTGTCGCTATGCCCGAACCTGACCGCGGTCGAGAACACGCTGGTCCGGCAGGGGAAGCTGGGGCGCTGGGGCTGGCGCAAGCGGGCACGCGCCCTGATCGCCGCCTCGCTGGACCGGATATTCCCGGGCCACGGCATCGATATCGGCCGTCCCGTGGGAGAGCTGGACATCGCCCAGCGGCAGATGGTCGAAATCGCCGAGGCCTTCGCCGGTAGACCCTCGGATATCCGGCTGGTCATCCTGGACGAGCCGACAAGTTCGCTGGATGCAAGGGTCGCGGACCAGTTGATGGCCTTTCTGGACATCGCGTCCAAGGACGGGATCGCCACCATCCTGATCAGCCACCGCCTGAACGAGATCCTGTCCTTTACCGAAAGGGTGGTGGTCATGGTCGATGGCCGGATCGTCGGGGATGTCGCCACGGCCGACCTGACGCGACCGGCCCTTGTCGGGATGATGGGCCATCTGGAGGCCGCAGGTCCGGAAAGCACCGTCGCTGCCCGGGCCGAAACCTCGGCCGAAATCGTCCTTCGCGTCGAGGGGGGCGAGGACTCCTTGAGACTGGTGCTGAGAAAGGGCGAGGTTGTCGGGCTTGCCGGGCTGGACGGGCACGGACAGCGCCACACGCTGCAACAGATCTTCGACGCGGCGGCGCGCGGGCAGGCGGGTCTTGCGAAAGGTTCGGCGGCCTATGTCGCCGGCGACCGCCAGACCGAGGGCGTGTTCCCCGTCTGGTCGGTCAGCGAGAATGCGACGGTGCGCGCGCTTCGCGACGTGTCCAGATATGGTGTCATCGATCTTGCGCGCGAACGCGAGATCGCCTCCCGATGGTTCCGGCGCATCGGCGTGCGCACGGCGGGGCCGGATGCAAGGATCGGAACGCTGTCGGGCGGAAACCAGCAGAAGATCCTGTTCGCACGGGCATTGGCCAGCAGTGCCCCGCTGATCCTGCTGGACGATCCCATGCGCGGCGTCGATGTCGGCACCAAGTCCGAGGTCTATGCCCTGATCCGGGCCGAGGCGCAGGCGGGCCGGTCCTTTGTCTGGTATTCCACCGAAACCGAAGAGCTGGGCAATTGCGACCGGGTCTATGTCTTCCGCGAGGGCCGGATCGTCGCCGTCCTCGAGGCGGATGAGGTGAACGAGGAAAGCATCCTGCGCGCCTCGTTCGCAGACCGGCCGGAACCCCGGATCGCATTGGAGGCCGCCTATGTTTGAGGCGCTTGGACAACGCCCCGCTGATCTGCTGCGTTCGCTGCTGCCGGTCATCGGGCTGGTCGCGGTAATGTTGGGGATCTACAGCTATCGCCCGAACGCGGCCAGCTATATCGGCTTCAACCTGCTGCTGACCTATGCGATCCCGGTCGCGCTGGCGGCATTCGCGCAGATGTTCATCATCGCGGCAGGGGATATCGACCTGTCGATCGGCAACTTCGTCAGCCTGGTCACCTGCATCGTCGCGGTTGTCCTGCCCGCGTCCCCGCTGCTGGGCGGCGCGATCCTGCTACTGCTGGTCCTGGCGTATGCCGCAATGGGGATGCTGATCCATGCCCGGCGGCTGCCCTCGATCGTGGTCACGCTTGGGTTCTCTTTCATCTGGCTAGGCATCGCGGTCCTGATCCTGCCGCGTCCGGGTGGGCTCGCCCCCGATTGGCTGGCTGCGCTGGTCCGCATCCGCACCCCGCTGGCTCCGCTGCCGGTCTGGGCGCTGTTCGTGCTTAGCCTGCTGGGGCATCTCCTGCTGCAACGCTGGTCCTTTGGCATCGTACTGCGCGGAGTCGGCGGAAACCCCAAGGCGGTGGCGCGAGCGGGCTGGTCCGTGCTGCGGGCCAAGGCCGTGCTTTACGGGCTGGCGGGGTTCTTCGGCGTGCTTTCGGGCCTGGTGCTGACCGGGATCGCGACCTCGGGCGATGCCAACCTGGCCCCCAACTATACGCTGCTCAGCGTCGCGGCGGTCATCCTGGGCGGCGGCGAATTTGTCGGCGGCAAGGTCTCGCCCGTCGGGACGGTGCTGGGGGCGATGACTCTTGTACTCATGAACTCGCTGCTGACCTTCATGAACGTCAACTCCGACTGGCAACTTGCGGCGCAAGGCCTGATCCTGATCGCCGTGCTGGCGGCCCGGACCGCAATCTCGAAACTCGAAACCCGGAGTGCACATGCCCATGTCAAGCTCAGCATTGGGCGATAGCCTGAGACGCAGGCCCTGGGCCTGGTCCTTCATCGGTGCGGCCGTGGTCTGGCTGCTGACGCTTGGACTTTCGAACGGGGCCGGGGCGGTGCAGTCACTGCAGACGGCACTGTTCTTCGCGATGTTCTATGCCATCGTGGGCCTTGGCCAGATGTTCGTGATCACCTCGGGGCCGGGCAATATCGACCTTTCGGTGCCAAGCGTCATGACGCTGGCCGGGCTGGTTGGCATGGCGGTCATGGCCCAGAACAATGCCGCGATCCTGCCCGGCCTTGGCGGAGCCCTCGCCATCGGGCTTGTCATCGGCGCCGTCAATTTCGGCCTGATCGCGCTGCTTCGCATCCCGCCGATCGTGGCCACCCTGGCGATGAGCTTTATCGTCCAGTCCGTCGCCATTGCCGCGGGCGGCGCGGCGACGTTGAAACCGCCGGCACTGCTGAACCAGATCGCCGTCGCGCGCTTTCTGGGGGTGCCGGTGCTGCCCTTCCTGATGATCGCGGTTGCGGGGCTGATGGTGCTGGTCCTGCGTCGCACTCTGTTCGGACGAGCCGTTCTGGCGGTCGGACAAAGCGAGCGCGCGGCGTGGCTTGCCGGTTTGAACGCGGGGCGCACGCGCTTTTACGTCTATGTCCTGTCGGGCGGATTGGCGGCGCTTGCAGGCGTCCTGCTGGCTGCCTTCTCAGGCGGGGCGTCGCTGGATATCGGCAGCCAGTATCAATTGGCCTCGATTGCGGTCGTGGTCGTGGGCGGCACCAGCGTGCTTGGCGGGCGTGCCTATCCGCAGGGCGTCTGGGGCGCGTCGCTTTTCCTTTATGCATTGGTGAACCTGCTGAACCTGGCGGTCGTGAAGTTCGGGCTTGGTTCGGCCGGACCCGGAATCCGCCTTATCCTGACCGGAGTCATGATCGTCGCCATCGTGGCGATTGCCCGTGACGCTGACTGATACATCGGAGCCTGAATTGAAACCTGAAGTCGTTCTGGTCGGCCCGCTCATGGAGAGCGTCATGGCCGAACTTGACAGATCATACCTTGCGCGCCGTCTGTATGGCGCCGAAGCCGACGGTACCTTTGACCGGGCCCGCATCCGCGCGGTCGTGACCGATGGCGCGCTTGGTGCCGGGCGGACCCTGCTTGAGCGATATCCGAATGTCGAGATGGTCGGCGTCTTCGGCGTCGGCACGGATGCGATCGATCTTGGCTATGCGCGCGAGCGCGGCATTGCCGTCTCGAACACGCCCGATGTCCTGACCGATGATGTCGCCGATCTTGCGCTGCTTCTGATGATGTCGGTAGCGCGTCGCCAGATTACCGCGGACCGCTTTGTGCGGGACGGCAACTGGGGCAGAGCGGGGCTACCGCTTGCCAGCCGCTTCAGCGGCAAGAAGGTCGGGATTCTGGGCCTTGGCCGCGTGGGCCGGGCGGTTGCAGAGCGCTGCGAGGCGTTCGGTTGCCGGATCGGCCATGTCACGCCCTCGGCCCGCGACGGGTCCTATCTGCGCTATCCAAGCCTGATCGAGATGGCGCGTGACGTCGACTTCCTTGTCGTCACCGCCGCGGGCGGGGCCGGGACGGGCGGGATGGTCGATGCCGGCGTGCTTGAGGCCCTGGGACCGGAGGGGGCGCTGATCAACGTCTCGCGTGGCAGCATCGTGGAGGAATCCGCGCTGGTCTCGGCGCTCGACTCGGGGCGGCTGGGGGCGGCGGGGCTGGATGTCTTCGCCGACGAGCCGACCGTCCCGGCAGAGTTGCTGGGCATGGAAAACGTGGTGCTGAGCCCGCATCGGGCAAGCGCCACGGTCGAGACGCGGCAGGCGATGGGGCGGCTGCTTCTGGACAACCTCGCCGCCCATTTCTCGGGCCGGGCGTTGCTGACCCCGGTGGCCTGAGGGTGGCGGGGCGCCCCTCGAAGAAATCGGCCGCATCCAATGGGTGTAGCCACGCCAGGAACTTTCGCGACGGACAGGAATATGAGCGACTTTCAGATCATCGACCAGCGCTTCGGCAAATACGTGATGGGCAATGCCCCGGTCGAACGCCTCGCCACCGGATTTCGCTGGGTCGAGGGGCCGGTCTGGTTCGGAGACGCCGGGCATCTGCTGTTCAGCGACATCCCGAATGACCGCATCATGCGCTGGTCCGACAGCAGCGGGCTCAGCGTGTATCGCCAGCCCGCCGGGTTCACCAACGGCCACACGCGCGACCGCGAAGGGCGTCTTGTCAGTTGCGAGCACGGCAACCGGCGGATCAGCCGCACCGAGCTGGATGGTCGCGTCGTGACGCTGGTCGACCGCTTCCAAGGCAACCGTCTCAATTCGCCCAACGACGTGGTTGTCAGGTCCGACGGTACGATCTGGTTCACCGATCCGCCCTATGGGATCATGACCGATTACGAAGGGGACAAGGCCGATAGCGAGACCGGGCAGGATGTCGTCTACAGGTTCGATCCGCGGGATGGCTCGATCGAGGTGATTTGCGATGCGGCGGTCAAGCCAAACGGGCTGGCCTTTTCCCCCGATGAGCGGACCTTCTATCTGGCCGATACCGGTGGCACGCACCAGCCGGGCCTGCCGGGGCGCATCTGGGCCTTCGACGTCGCAGCGGATGGCCGCGGTCTGTCGCATCCGCGCATCTTCGCCACCATTGCACAGGGTTTCGCGGACGGATTCCGCTGCGATGTCGAGGGCAATGTCTGGACCAGTGCCGGCACGGGCGTGGAGTGCTACCTGCCGGACGGGACGCTGATCGGGCGCATCGAGATCGGCGAGACCGTGGCCAACATGACCTTTGGCGGGCCAAAGAAGAACCGGCTGTTCATCTGCGCCTCGACGTCGCTTTACGCGATCTATCTGAACGCCCGCGGCGCGCAGCATCCTTGAACCGGCGCGGACAGGGCGATTGCCCGATCCGGCAATCGCCCTGTGCCTTGCCCGGATTAGGCGCGGGTTTCGTCCAGCGTGGCGATGTCCTCGGGCGTCAGCTGCAGCGCAGCTGCCCGTGCGAAATTCGCCACCTGGTCGGGGTTGGTCGCGCTTGCGATGGGGGCGGTCACGCCGGGCGCGGCCATCAGCCACGCCAATGCGACCTCGGCGCAGGTTGCCCCGTGGCGATCCGCGACGCGGTCCAGCGCGGCCAGCACCTTTTCGCCGCGCGGCGTCATGTACTTCTGGACCGCGCCGCCGCGCTTCGATTTGCCCAGATCCTCGGTGCCGCGATACTTGCCCGACAGGAAGCCCGAGGCGAGGCTGAAATAGGTCACGACGCCCAGCCCTTCGGCACGGCACAGGTCCTGCAACGGCCCCTCGAACCGCGCGCGGTCATACAGGTTATATTCCGGTTGCAGCACCTGATAGGCGGGCAGGTTCCCGGTCCGCGCCACCTCCAGCGATTGCGAAAGCTGGTCGGCATCGACGTTCGACACGCCGATCGCCTTGACCTTTCCCGCCTGCGTCAGCTTCTGGAACGCGCCCAAAGTCTCGGCATAGGGGGTGCCCAAAGGATCGGGCCAATGGGCGAAATACAGGTCGATGGACTCGACCCCCAGCCGTGACAGCGACTTCTCGACCGCGTTCAGGATATAAGCTTCGGTCAGCCCGCCTTCATGCGGACCGCCGGTGACGGAACCCACCTTGGTAAAGATCTTGACCCGGTCGCGCATTCCGGGCCGCGCCTTCAGCCAATTGCCGATGACCGTTTCGGATTCACCGCCCATGTTGCCGGGCGCCCATGCGGAATAGCAGTCGGCCGTGTCGATCGTGTCGAAGCCATGATCGACAAAGGTGTCCAGCACCTTGAAGCTGGTCTGTTCATCGATGGTCCAACCGAAGACGTTGCCGCCAAAGACCAGCGGGGCCACCTGAAGGCCGGTCTTCCCGAGGGGGCGTTTCTGCATGATGTGCTCCTGCTTTTGGATCGGGCCAGCGCCGCGCGGGCGGGCACCGTGCCGCATGGGATGCCAGTTTCGGGTTGCGGGCAAGGGGGGATGACAGGGGGCGCCGAGAACGCGCGTGATCACCGTTTGTGTGCCATTGCTCTAATTTAGTGAGACAAAAAGTATCAAAAAACATTTTGACTCGTGAAGTCCGGGTGGGGCAGCATCCCCGAAGCCGGTGCGAAGGGAAGAGGCCGCCGGCTTCCATCGTTACGGGCGCGCGCAGTCCGCGCCCGCTTGCCAGGTGCAGCCCGAAATCCAGGGGAGGAGAAGCCATGCCTGATCAATCCGCAAACGGCGAGTTGCCGCAGAAGGATCCGAGCGTCGACGCATCGCGCCGAGGCCTGCTGAAAGCCGCCGGGGCGACCGCGCTGGGAACCGTTCTTGGGATGGTTGTCCCGTTCGGGCGCAATCCCGGTGCGGGTCTTGTTCCCGCCGCGCTGGCGCAGGATACCGGTCTTGACCTGATGGCCGGAAAGCAGGGGCTGGTGGTGCTGGGCGACCGTCCGCTTAATGCGGAAACCCCGGCGCATCTGCTGGACGACGACGTCACCCCCTATGAACGCCTGTTCATCCGCATGAACGGCCTCGTTCCCCAGACTGCGCTGGATCAGAATGCCGAGGGGTGGACCTTGACCATCGATGGCGAGGTCGAGACTCCGCTGGAGTTGACCATCGACGAGCTGAAATCCGGTTTCGAGAATGTCACGCGGCGGCTTGTGATCGAATGCGGTGGCAATGGGCGCGCATTCTTCCAACCCGGAACATCGGGCAACCAATGGACCGTCGGTGCGGTCGGTTGCCCCGAATGGACCGGTGTGCGGCTGGCCGACGTGTTGAAGAAAGCGGGAGTCAAGGAAAGCGCGGTCTATACCGGGCATTACGGCAATGACGTGCATCTGAGCGGTGATGAGGAAAAGGTCGTCATCTCGCGCGGAGTGCCAATCGCGAAGGCGCTGGAAGAGGATGCGATCATTGCCTGGGCGATGAACGGGCAGCCGCTGTCGGCGCTGCATGGATTTCCCTTGCGGTTGATCGTGCCCGGCTATCCGGCCTCGGCCTCGCAGAAGTACCTCAACCGCATCTGGATCCGCGACAAGGAACATGATGGCGCGAAAATGACCGGGGATTCCTATCGCATTCCGGCATATCCCGTCGCACCCGGTACCGAGGTGCCCGAAAAGGACATGGTGATCCTGACCGACATGCCGGTGAAATCCATCGTCACCTTCCCCGAGACCGGGGCCGAGGTGAAGGCGGGCGCGCCGACCGAGGTCCGGGGTCATGCATGGTGCGGCAAGGGCGACGTGGCAGCGGTGCAGATCTCGTTGGATTTGGGCCAGACCTGGCAAGAGGCGCAACTGGAACCCGCGCCGAACCGCTTCTCCTGGCAACGGTGGCGGGCCAGTGTGACATTGCCCCAAAGTGGATATCACGAGGTCTGGGCGCGGGCGATCGACCAGGACGGCATCGGCCAGCCGCCTTTGGCGCCTGTCTGGAATCCGCGCGGATATGCCAACAACATCCAGCACCGCATCGCGCTGGTCGCGGTGGGCTAGGCAGATGGTTCACGCGATGTCCAATATCTTGACGAAAGCCGCCCTGCCGCTGGCGGCACTGGTGCTGGGTGCCGGATTGGCGGCGGCCGGAACGCAGCTTGACCCGATGGGCGCTCTGGCCGGGCGGCCCGCCGGGTCCGACCCGCTTGATCCGATGACGGCGATGCGTGCCAAGGCAGAGGCGTCGGATGCCAGCGCCGGAAATGACGAATTTGGCGGTCTGCCCGATGGGGCGGGGGCCGAGGAAACCTATTACCAATGCGTCGCCTGCCACTCGACCGAGATCATCAAGCAGCAGCGCGTCAGCGATCATCGCTGGGACGAATTGTGGACATGGATGGTCGAGGCGCAGGGCATGGCAGAGCCTGATGCCGGGACGAAGCAGACGATCCTGACCTATCTCAAGCAGAACTTCTCATCGCAACGATAGGGTGCGATCCGGTCCCGGATCGGGGCCGGATGCATCCCCGCTATGACATGGCCGATTTCACGGAAACGTGTCTTCATCCTTGCGGTTTGGCGATTTAGATGCTTTTCCATCTATTTTAAGCCAATCATTCCGTATGTCATCGAATCCATCCTTGTCGTCGCAGGATCCTGCCGCGCGGCTTGCGCAAAAGCTGATCGCCATGGCCCAGATCTGGCGGCGCGAGATTGCGCGTGCGCTGACGGAACTGGGGATGTCGGATGCCGTTGCGCTGCCGCTGATCCACCTGCGGCGGGACGGTGACGGCGTGACCCAGCGCTGCCTGGCCGCGCGAGTGGGTGTCGACAACAGCTCGCTTGTCAGGGTGCTGGACGCGCTGGAGCAATCCGGCGACATCCAGCGCGTTGCCGATCCGACCGACCGTCGCGCAAACCTGATCGATCTGACCGAACAGGGGCACCGCACCGCTGACAGGATCGAGGATATCCTGTCCCGGATCCGGCAGCATTACCTTGACGGTGTCGATCCGCTGGACCTTGCGGCAATGGATCGCGCGCTCAGCACGATGTTGGCCAATCACGACAGCCAGCAGCCTTCGACTGCCGCGCCGCCCCCTCAAGACTGAACGGAAGATGACCAAAACTGCCCCTGCTGCGCCCGGACCTTCGGGACCGCCGGTCGAGAACGTGATCTTCTCGATCAAGATGTTCTGCGCGGCGATGATCGCTTATTGGATCGCGCTGCGCTTTAACCTTGACCGGCCCTATTGGGCGGTGGGCACGGTGTTCCTGGTCTCTCATCCGCTATCGGGGGCAAGCACCTCGAAGGGAGTCTACCGCGTCATCGGGACGGTGGTCGGCGGGCTTGTCAGCCTGGCGGCCGTGCCGATGATGATCCAGTCGCCCGAGATGCTGACCATCTTCGTGGCGCTGTGGTGCGGCTTTTGCCTGTTCATCAGCCTGTTGGACCGCACGCCGCGCAGCTATGCGTTCATGCTGTCGGGATATACTGTCGCGCTGACCGGATTTTCGGTCGTGCATGACCCGATGCAGTCCTTCGGCTATGTCGTGTCCCGGGTCGAGGAAATCTGCATCGGTGTCATCTGCGCGGCGATCATCAACCGCGTGCTGTTTCCGCGACATGTCGGGCCGATCCTGGAAAGCAGGGTGAACGGCTGGTTGGACAACACGGCGCAGCTTATCGCCAACAGCCTTGAAGGAAAGGCCGACCCCGAGCTTCTGGCAAGCGAACGGCGGCGTCTGGCTGCGGACGCCGTCGACATGCGCCAGTTCACCACGCATATCGCCTATGACACGTCGCATCACCGTGACCTGATCCGATCATCGCGCGCGCTGCAGCAGCACATGGTCCTGCTTTTGCCGATGCTCTCGGCGCTTGAGGCGCAGCGTGCCGCACTGGTCGCAGCGGGTGGAGAAACACCGCGGCTTGACGCTTTGTTGGCTGATCTGACCCGCTGGGTGCGCCAGCCCGACAAGCCTGCGGACGCAGAAACCGCGCGCTTGCGGCAGGAGGCCGCAGATATCGAAAGCAGCCATGCCGACGCGGTCGGCTGGACTGATCTGATGACGCTGAACCTTGCGCGCCGCCTGGGCGAGCTGATCTCGCTTTGGGAAAACTGCTGGGTTCTGCGCAATGTCATTGCTGCGCGCCCGGAACCCGAAAGCAAGGTCGCCGCGGCGATCGCACGCGCTGGCCGTCCTCGTATCCTGCGCGATTATGGCATGGCGTTTCAGGCTGGACTTTGCACCACGCTGACCGTGCTGGTCGCTAACACGATCTGGATCGCCTCGGGCTGGGAAAACGCGGTCTATGGCGCGCAACTGGCCGGGGTGATGACCTCGATCCTGGCCTTCATGGACGATCCGGTCCCGGCGCTGCGGCAGATGGCCCAATGGATCGTGGTGGCAATGGCCGCGGCCTTTGCCTTCGATTATCTGATCCTGCCCTTTGTCGACAGCTTCTGGGGCGTGATGGCAGCACTCGGCCTGTATTTCATCCCCTTCGGCGTGTTGATGGCCAATCCCAAGACCTTCGTGATCGGGCTGACGATGTGCGTGAACATGCCCTTCATGGCCGCGCTGCAATCGACGTTGAGTCCGCATCTGGTCACGACACTGGACAGCAATATCGCGACCATCCTGGCGATTCTGCTGGCCATCGTGATGACCGCGCTGATCCGCTCGATCGGGGCCGAGGCCAGCGCGCGCCGCCTGCTGCACATGGCGTGGCAACGGATCGCAAGGCATGCTTCTGGACAGACCAACGCCCTGCCAGAGCACCTGGCGCTGCAGTTGGTCGACATCCTTGGATTGCTGGCGCCGCGCATGGCCATGGCGATGGGGGCCGCGGATATCGCGTCGGCCGACCTCGTCCGGGACATGCGGGTGGTGATGAATGTCGCGCGCCTGAAGGAAGCCCGCCACGCGCTTTCGGCCGATCAGTCCCGCCTTGTCGCGGATGTGCTTGAGGCGACGGCGCAATTCTATCGGCGCAGGCGCTGGGGGGCGATGCCCGAGCAGGTGATCCGCGCGGTCGACCGTGGCCTTGCCGAACCGGTCGGCTCCTATCCCGAAGCGGTCGCGCGTGATGTCCGCAGCGCCCTTGCAGGTATCCGCCTGGGTCTTGCCCCGCGCGACATGCCTTTGCCCGAAACCGTGCCGCTGCACCTTTCCCCACCCCTGACGGCGAAACTGGCATGATCCACGTCATCGATTTCAGCGGAGTCTATCTCCCCACGCTTCTGATCCTGGCCGTCCTGTCGGTCGTCCTGCTGCGTCTGGTCAACCGGGGGCTGGTCACGCTTGGCTTCTATCGGCTGGTCTGGCATCGGCCGCTTTTCGACCTGGCCCTGTATATTTCACTGCTCGCGCTTTCCGACCTTGCACTCAGATGGGTGACCCAATGACCGCCGTGACTCGCAACTTTGGCAAACTGCTGCTGACCCTCGCCATGGTGGTCTGCGCCGCTGTTCTGGGCTGGAACCTGTGGAGCTATTACATGCTGGCACCCTGGACGCGCGACGGGCATGTGCGGGCCGATATCGTGGGCGTCGCCCCCGACGTCTCGGGTCTTGTGACCGAGGTGCTGGTCAAGGACAACGAGGTCGTGACCAAGGGCCAACCCCTGTTCCGCGTCGATCCCGCCCGCTATGGCATCGCCGTGGAAACGGCCGAGGCAGGGCTGGCAGCCAGCCAGGCCGCGATGGATTTCGCCAAGGCCAATGCCGACCGGCGCGAACATCTGGCCAAAAGCAGCGTGGCCAGCGTCGAAACCCTGCAACAGGCCCGCGCGACCTATCTTGAGGCCGAGGCGGCTTTCCAGCAGGCCAAGGCGACCCTTGATCTTGCAAAGCTCAATCTCGATCGCTCGACCGTGACGGCATCGGTTTCGGGCAAGCTGACAAACTTCACCCTGCAACCGGGGGCATATGCTTCGGCGGGTGCGCGCGTGGCTTCGCTGATCGCTGCGGGCACGATCCGCGTCTCGGGCTATTTCGAAGAGACGAAGCTGACCCGCATCCACGTCGGCGACCACGCACGGGTCACGCTGATGAAGGGGGGCGAGGTTCTGACCGGGACCGTGCTGAACATCGCCGGTGGCATCGCCGACCAGCAGCGGTCAGAGGCGGCCGGGCAATTGCCCAATGTCGCGCCCACCTTTACCTGGGTGCGACTGGCGCAGCGTGTGCCGGTCGATATCGAGCTGGACGGCGACAAGGCCGATCACCTGATCGTCGGCAGTTCTGCCACGGTCGAGATCCTACCCGTCAAGTGATGCAGGGCGGGCGTTGCCTGCCCTTGCCCTATCTGACGCGGATGGCGAAAGCCTTGCGGACGGTCTCCTCGGTTTTCCAGATTCCGTCGAAACCGGCCTCGATGAAAAAAACGTCGCCCGCGACGAAGGTGCGCGGTTCCTGGTCGCGATCGGTCAGGGTGGCCTTGCCCTCGAACAGCTGGATGAATTCGTCGACGTCGTATTTGACGCGATAGCTGCCGGGGGTGGCCTCCCAATAGCCGGTCAGGAACTTACCGTCCTCGGTCTGGTGTTCAATCCAGGTCTTCATGGTCGGCGCGCCCTCGACCGGATGCCACCAATCCAGATCTTCTGTGATCGGCTGGACCGATGGGGCGGTATATGGGCCGAATTTCCGGATTGCCATGCGCGTCTCCTGTTGCTGGGGCTTAGTCCATGTTGCGGGCGGTCTCGGCAGCCCTTGCGAAGTATCCCATGACCAGGGTGGCCAGGTCGGGCGCGATTGCGCGACGGGCAATCGCGGCCTCCATGCATTTCAGCCAAAGATCCCGCATCTCGGGTCCGATGGGGACATGGGCATGGATCTCCTTCAGGCGCGAATGCCGATGCTTCATGACATAATGCTGCGGCCCGCCAAAAAAGCCGCAAAGATAGTTGAACTGCTCATCCCTGGAATGCGCGACGCCAGCGCCGCGAAGGTGCAGCAGGTGCAGCGGTCTGGCGTCGTCGTCCTGTTCGACGATGTCGTAGAATTCCCTTACCAGAGCACGCACGCCATCTTCGCCCCCAAGTCGGGCAAAGATCGTGTTCTCGCGCTGTGCGGCAAGATACATCGCCGTTCCTTTCGCAGGTCACGAGGAAGGTAGCATGGGCAGATATATTCCCCAAAGGCAATTTGCATTCGTGATGGGAATAACCGACGTGGCCCGTAATCCAGGTCGTCGCGGCCATAGTGGCCGATAACCTGCTGACTTGCCTGCACCGTCATGAAATATGGCTGCGCAAAGGATCGCGCGGCCTGCGATTCCCCCATGATGACAAGGATCCCAGCGATGATCGGAACCTCGGACGCCACGGCCCAGCTTGCCGCGATCACTGCGCGGTCCCGGCAGGCCCTTCCGATTGGCCGGGATGAGCGTCTGGATCGGATCGAACGGGCGCGACAGCTGATGGCCGGGCAGGGTGCGGATGCGCTGATCGTCGGTGCAGGGGCAAGCCTTGCCTATTTCACCGGGATACGCTGGTCGATGATCGAACGGATCGTGGCGATGGTGCTGATTAGGGATCGTCCGCCTGTCATCATCTGCCCCGCTTTCGAGGAAGGCTCGCTATCCGCCGAGATTGCCGTCCCGGCCGAGGCGCGCTTCTGGCAGGAAGAGGACAGCCCCTATGCGCTTATTGCGGGCTTGCTTGCGGAAGCCGGGGTAAGGACGGTGGCGGTGGATCCCGCACTGCCCTTTGGCATGGCCGATGCCATCCAGCAGGCGGCGCCGGGCGTCAGGATCTCGTCTGCCGCGACGGTCATCGACGGTTGCCGGATGCTGAAATCTCCTGCCGAGCTGGCCATCATCCGAGAGGCGATGTCCATGACGCTGGAGGTGCAGGAGCGCGCCTCGCGCATCTTGCGGCCCGGAATTCGTGCCAGCGAAGTGCGGCGTTTTGTCGAGGCCGCGCATCGCGCCATCGGGAGTGACGGGACCACCTTCTGCATCGTGCAGTTCGGTGCCTCGACCGCCTTTCCGCATGGTTTGCCGCAGGACGATGTCCTGGCCGAAGGCGATGTCGTCCTGGTCGATACCGGCTGCCTTCTGGAAGGTTATAACTCTGACCTGACGCGCAGCTATGTCTTCGGCGCGCCTGATCCGCTGCAACGCCAGGTCTGGGATATCGAGCGCGAGGCACAGCTGGCCGTCTTTCAGGCCGCACGTCCCGGCGCACCTTGCAGTGCCCTTGACGATGCTGCGCGGACTGTCCTGCAGGCCCATGGAATGGGACCCGATTATCGACTGCCCGGTCTGCCCCATCGGACCGGGCATGGCGTCGGCATGACCATCCACGAGGCTCCCTATCTTGTGCGTGGAAACGCGATGCCGCTGGTGCCGGGCATGTGCATGTCGAACGAGCCGATGATCGTCGTCCCCGGCCGCTTCGGCATCCGCCTGGAGGACCACTTTCACATTACCGAAACCGGCGCCGCCTGGTTCACCGAACCCTCTCCAAGCCTTGATCGTCCCTTTGCCTGAAAAGCGCCTGGGGCGCGGATCGTGGGTCCGGGCTGATCAGTGGTTGAGGCTGCGCGCCAGGATCGTGCGCACCGCCGGCTCGTCCATTGGTTCGCCCAGAAAGGCGTGAAGCGCGCGGACATGGCCGATGTCCGAAACTAGCCCTTCGTAATCGATGATATGGCAGCTGTCCGGATGATCCTTGGCATAGGCCTCGAACATCCGGTTGGCCAAGCCCAGGGTTGACAGGACGTGTTCGCGCGGATGGTCCCGCCACCAGCCCGACCGCGCCACGTCTTCCAGGTTCCGGCGCTGGAACAGGATGCGCGCCTTGGGGAAAAGCGTCCGCAGGATGTCCATATGGGTCGGAAAGAAATCCGGATCTTCGTGAAAGCGGATTTCTTTGAAGCCCGCGACCCGGCAGTGCTTGGGCGGGCGCAGCACCTGTTTCACGAAAAAATCCATGAGACCAAGGGCAAAGGCGTCCGGGTCGACGCGTTCGGCCCCGGCCCAGGGATCGAATGGCTTGCCAAGGATCGGGCGCAGGTATGGCCGCCGTTCCTCTCGTGGCTTCGCCAGATCCTCGCGCCGCCAGCGATACATGTCGTCATTCGCAACGATGTCGATCGCGCGCCCGAGAAATTGGGTCAGGTTGCCGTTCTCGCCCCGAATGACAAAGCCCGGGATCGCGTTCAGCAGGTTTTGCGTCAGCGTCGATCCCGACCGGCCATAGGTGACGACGAAGACATAGCCGTCGGCAGGGGCGTGAAGGTGGCGAAAGTTATTCATCCGGTTCCGTCAATGGCGCAGGACCCAGGTGGACGGACCACCTGGGCCATTCGGTTCAGGCGGCCGCCTGGTCAGCGGCCGATTTCGCCTGCGCGGCGATATCCAGCAGGTAGGATGCAGGCTTGAGACCCGCCGATTGCAGGAAGTCGACATAGCGCGCGCATTTCATCGAGCGGTGCTTGTCATAGGCGACCCCATCGAACGAAATAAGCTGCTTCAAGCGCTGACGGGTCAGCGGTTGGGTCAGTTCCTCTGCGCGCAGGAAGGGCACGCCCGTTTCGCGGCACATTTCTTCGGTACGGGTGTCGATGGTGACGGTGCAGGCCATCCGCTCGGCCTGGATCGCCAGTTGCGCACCGTGGAAGCGCGGTCCGATCAGCAGGTCGTGGCGGCGCAGCTCGTCCATCCACGTCGCGACGTCGTAATAGGAGCGGGCATAATTCAGCGCCCAGGCCTTGAACTGTTCGCGGCTGTAATGGGGCACGGTGTGACGGTGGATGCGATCCAGCACTTCCGGTTCGATCTCGTCGAAAAGCCCGCGCGAGATCTTGATCATGTTGCCCATGGACTGGACGATGTAGACGCCCGGAAATTGGGGGTCCATCATCAGCGAAATCAGCTGCTGTTCGATCTCGCGGGTATTGCGCCAGCTTTCATGACCACCAGCGACGGCAATGCGCTGGGGCAATTCGCTGGAGTTCCAGTTCTTCTCGATCCGCTGGCCCAGGTCGGGGCGCGGGTTGATGAAATGCGACGGGCAGCCATTGGCCAAGGTTTCGGCACCGGTCAGCTTCTTAATCTGTTCGGACGTGTAGGGGCCACGGGTATAGATGTTCTGAATGCCATGCCTGCGGCCGTTCTCGATCAGTGCGTCAAGCCAGGCGCGGGTGCCGTCGGTCAGTTCGACGTCAGCGCCGAACTCTTTGGCCTGCGCACCCAAACCGATGGCGACGATCGGCTTTTCGACTTGTGCAAGGTTTGCGGCCAGTCCCCCCAGATCGGTATGCTTGCCGAGCTGGTTGGCGCAAGGGATCACAACGAAGTCTGCCTGATTGAAGACCTCGGGGCGCGTGTGCCAGGGATGAAACGAAATCTCGCCTTCAATCTGAGTCTTTACGGCATGCACGAATGCAAGGTTGCCATTGTTGTGGCCGATCTTGCGGTAGAGCGTATTGAAATCCGAGTTCGAATAGAGTCCGCAATCCTTGCTTTCCCAGAGAAGAGCAATTTTCATGATTTTCCTTTAGGTTTCAGTAATCTTTAAGCTTCAAGTGCTGGCGGGCCGTCTTCTTGTCAGGGCTCAAGCGTTCATGCGTTTTCCGATATTCGGGATCTCCTGCATCTGGTCGAAGGCAATGTCGCAGGCCTCTCCCCATTCGGCCGCAAATCCCGCCAGGTCCAGCGGTGCGGTGATGCGGGATCTGTAGTCGGTCAGGATATCGACATCGCCGTGGACCAACAGAATGGCACTGGCCAGCGCGGCCGGGTCGGCGGTGCGGAATTGCAGGCCCCAGCCTTGCGTTTTTTCCGCCATGCCGCCGATATCGGATGCGATCATGGGTGTGCCTGCGGCGCGGGCCTCCTGGATGACGACGGGCGAGTTCTCCCACCAGATCGACGGGATGATGATCCAGCCATATCCGCGCATGATGTCGATGCAGTCCTGCGGACGATAGCGTCCGCGGAAATGGACCGAGGCCGGGATCTCAAGATCCGGCCACATGCGCGAGAAGCTGTCCCGGTCGACACCGTGGATCTCGATGCTGAGGGGAACCGTGAAGGTCTCGTCGCGTGCCTCGATCAGGGCCGCGGCCCGGACCAGAACGTCAAGACCCTTGGTCGGAGTTGCCTGCCCGAAAAAGGCGAAGCGTCCCGACTTGACCTGCATCTCGGCCGCGGTTTCTGATGGGATTTCGGCCAGGTGGTCGAGGCCATTCTCGATTACCGAGATGCGGCCGGGGGTGACGCCCCAATCCTCGAAGCGCTGGCGCAGGAATTCGCTGGGCGACAAAAGATGGTCGAACTGCTCCAGCATCTCCTGCATCCGGGCCTTGCGCAGCACGAAATCGATCGGGGGGCGGGCGATGCAGGAGGCGCAGGACACCTCGCTGGAAGCGTGGCACAGCTCGCCCGAGCGCTTCACCATCTGGCCGTGATTGGCGCAGATCGCGGTCATTTCGTGGAGGGTGCAGATGAATTTGGCGTCAGGCAACGCGGCGCGCAGCCGGCGGATGGTGCCCGCGCCGATGTTCCAGAAATGGTGGAAGTGATAGACATCGCCGTGAAGCGCCAGCAGGAACTCGAAGATCCAGTCCTCGTCCCGGATATCGGCGTGCTCCATGGTAAAGCCATCCATGCCGCGTCCGCGCAGGCAGAAGTCGCGGGGGCCGAAGCTGATGACCTGCTGGCTGGGTCCGAAGAAGCGGTCGCTGTCTTCGGGGCCGATGGTCGAGCCGACGAAATGCACGTCCTGGCCCAGCGACAACAGGTGCTGGAACTGGCGATAGGCAGCGACTTCGCCGCCGCCATAGCGCAGGTTGGGATGAGAATGAGAGACGATGACGGTGCGGCTCATGCGGCGGCCTCCGGAATCAGGCGGCGGCTTTCGGCATCATAGGCATGCCAATCGCGGCCATCGGCAAAGCTTTGGCAATGTGGACCGGCCTTGCCCTCGAAATAGCGACAGGCGTCGACGCGGCGCAGGGTCGCGCCGTTGCGCGCGACCAGTTGCTCGACCAGCAGACGAACGCGCGCCTCGAACGTCAGGAAGCATTGCGGGGTCTGCGCCAGCATCAGGAAGAAGGCCGGGCCCTCCATCGACAGTGCGAAGGGAAGCAGGTCGCGCGCAAAGCGGTCGGCCTGCGCCGGGGGCGCGTCCATCACCGTGCCGATGGGATCAAGCAGCAGGACAACCGGTCCTGCGGGCTGCGGCGCGAACAGCTGGGCTGCGGGGAACTGGAACAGCGCGGCGCTGCGGGCAAAGACCACGCGCGCGGGCATTGCTCCCGGCAGGCCCAGGGTCAGTGCGGCCGCGTCGAGCACAATATCCCTCGCAGTCTCGCGCGCTGCGCCCTCGATCCCGTTCTGCATCGCGGGGCTAATGCGCTGGCGCAGCAGGTGCAGGCGCAACTTGCCCGGCACATGCGGCCCGATGCGGCGCAGGACGTCGCGCAGGTCGTGGTCGGGCAAATCGTGGTCCAGCACCAGCAGTGTCTCATCGCCCATCGATACAATGGCCTGATCCCCGACATGTGGCGTGGGATCGGGCAGGGCGACGGGCAGCATCGCGCGACGCAGGTTGCTGCGGGCTTCCATGTCGTCGATGCCCAGGGACATCGTCGTGACTTGCTGGGCCAGGTCCGCCGCCTCGGCCGGCTCGACATCCACGATGACGCCGGGCAGGAAATGCTCGCCCGGAACCATCAGCAGCAGGCGGACCGGACCGGAAGGCGGGTGCGGGAAACGCCAGCCGCCGCCATATCCGTCGCGCCCCGTGAAGCGATAGCGCGAGGCATAGCCCGCAAGGTCGGGTCGCGCCATTGCCCCCGGCATCAGATCGACGGGGACCACCATCTCGTTCTCGACGGCCAGCGCACAAAGCCGGTCGGGCGAGGCCCCGGCGGGCATGAACCAGCCAATGACCGCGCCTTGTCCGGAAGCGGTGCCACGGCAACTGTCGACGGCAAGGACGTGGTTCTCGCTCTCTCTCGCTACCGAGGACGATGAACGCAGGCGGGTGGCGATCTCGCGTCCGACCTGTGGGTCATCGATGCGAAGATGCCGGCCCGCGATGACGCGCAGAAGGGCGAAAAAGACCTCGTCCACGCCGATCTCGACCAGCCGCCGCGCGTCTTCGCCAAGACGCTGGCCGTGGATCTCGGAAAAACCCTGCTGGTCGGCAAGGTGGATCGTGCAGCGGTCGGCGGCGAAGCCTCCGGGCAGCGCGGAAAGATCGAAAAGCGCGATGACGCCCATCGGTTCGGCACTGCGCAGGTCGCGGCGGACATGGCGCGTGACCAGCACGGGACGCAGCACCTCGTCATCGACATGCAGGCGCAGGTCCGGGCCGGGGCTGGTGGTCCAGCCCGTGACGGCAATGGTCTGCGCCCCGTCCATGAAACAGAAGTCGAGGTTCATCATCATGCGACGCGATCCTTCGTATGCAGGAGGGTCTTCGGTGCTGCGCGCATCTTCCGGCTCAGGTCAGCGTGATGGCGAGGCGGTCGAAGATCATGCGCGAGGCCGGCTGGCGCAGGTGCACGATCACGCGACGGTCGACTGCGTATTCCGAGGCTTCCGGCATTTTCAGGTTGCAGACGGTGATGCTGTCCATGGTCAATTGGCATTCGCGATGGCCCGCATCCTTGACCGAGCCATCGTCCAGGATCTCGCGCACGAAGATGTCGACCACGACCGGCTGATCACAGCTGACCTGCATTTCCAGATAGACCCGCTCGGCCGGGACATTGCTGGGCAGAGTGCCTTCCAGCGTCATCCATTCGGCTCCGCTGGTGCGCAACTCGATCCCGGCATTGTCCCCGGTCGTCAGCACCTCGGCGCGGGCATTGGTCGGCAGGCAGGCGCCAAAGGACGCGGTGACGTTATTGTAGCCGCCTGCCAGACCCAGCCGCGGGCGACCCGTCAACCCGGCGCGGGCTTCGTTCACCAAATCCAGGCGGGTGGCCTGAAGCGCTTCTAGAATATCGGCAGCAGCGCGGAAGTTGCGCATGGCGGCGTCAAAGATGGTCGTCATAGAATGCTCCTGTACATATCAAATTCCTCAGTGCCGGTGGCGTCGGCGGCCGGGCCGACCTCGGTGCGGTTCAGCCAGACCAGCAGCGGCGCGATGGCCAGCGACCAGTCCCGCGCCATGCGGTCGGCATCGCCCGAGATCCGCGCGAGCAGCGGTCGGTCGGCATCAAGCCGCAGGATCTGCTGCGTGAAAGATTCCTCGCAGTCGTCCTCGGGCAGGATGAAACCGGTAATGCCGTGCTGGATCGCTTCATCCATCGCACCGACATCGGTCGCGATGACCACGACGCCGCAGCGCTGTGCCTCAAGAATGGACAGGGGCAGCCCCTCGTAATGCGAGGGCAGGACCATGATATCCGTGTCCAGCAGCAGCCTTGTCAGGGCTTCGGCGCCGCGCACCGGTCCCAGCATCCGGGTGCCGCGCGGGAACGAGAAGTCTGCCCCGCCCTCGTCCACGACCGAGCCGCCCGCGATGGTCAGGCGGATGTCGGGCACCCTCAGCGCAAGGGAGTGGAAGATCGTCGACAGGCGGTGAACGCCCTTCTGCGGGTCAAGACGTCCCATGAATAGGACGCGCAGGGGCTTGTCCGCGGACCGCTCCCCGCGTCGCTCGATCTGGTCGCGCGCGCCATGCGGCAGGGGATAGCCGGGCGCGTTGACCACGGACATCAGTTTTTCGCGCGGGATGCCGTGGCTGTGCATCCAGCGGCGCAACGCATCCGAGCAGGTCAGGATCAGGTCATAGGCATATTCATAGGCCAGCGCCAATTTCGGAGGGCCGTAGCTTCGACCGTAGTGGCTGCGTTCCAACAGATGTTCATGGTCGATCATGGTGATGCCGCGGCGGCGCAGCAGGTCCGCGACCTTGTGCAGCGCGCCGGAATGGGCGTTGATGACCACGTCCATGCCGGAAAGCAGCCCGATCAGATCGGCCTTTTCCTCGGCATTGCCCCAGCTCGGCTCGGCTGTTCCCAGAAACTCGGTTCCGGTCCAGTCGATGGCGCTGGGGTCGGGCATCCAGCTGACCGTCGCAAAGGCCTGAAGCGCCCATCCATCCGGATGGATCGGTCGGTCGCTGACCACGAAAAGATGGCAGCGACAGCCGTTTTTCTGAAGCTCGCGCGCCATCGAGGCCACGACCTTCTCAACCCCGCCAAAATCGAAGATCGGCAGCACGAAACCGATATCGCGCTGCCCCGACTGCTTCAGCATCGGAAAGACCACGCCGCCTGCTGTCATGCGGCGGGGGATCAGGGGCGCGGTGGCGCGATCGACGGCGCCTCCCTGTTCACGCCATTCCCAGCGCTGGCCAAGTGCCGCGCGGAAGCGGCTGCGGCTAAGCCGCAACAGAAGCAGCCGCAGCAGTTCGGGGGCGCTGGCGGTCTTGGGTTCAAGGGGCGTCATCCCCTCCAGCGCAAAGCCCCAGCTTTTGACCTGAAACTCCGAGGGTGCCTGATCGATGCGGCGCAGCATCTGATCGCCCGTGCCGGTCATCAGGTCACGAAGCGCCTGCAGATCGATCACAACGCCATCTGCCATCCGGTCGGTGTTGCCAAGGTCGTTCTGGACGTGATGCCCGCTTTCGGAGGCATTTAGGTGGAACAGGTCGAACTGCGGCCTGCTGCCAGCGCGCGACCAGCGGCGTTCGGCATTCCACAGGAAGCTGTGCAGCATCCGTTTCTCGGCCAGCCGCGCCCAGACCCCGTCACGCAGCAAGACCAGATAGGCCGGAGCGTGGTTCGCGAAGGGCTCGGCAAAATGCGCCATGATCTGGCGCTCGAGCTCATCCAGAGAGATGTCGCGGCGCTGGCCGGGGTCGGTCAGAAGGCGCGTCACGCCTGCCTGCCCCTCGATCACGGCAAAGCGGGGAAAGCGCGCTGCCTCAAGCGCCAGCAACTTCGGCGTGTTGAACAGCCATGCGTGCTTGGTTTCCAGGTGCCTGCGCAACTCGCTGTCGGCGTCATGCGAGTTGCTCAGCATGCTGACCGGGCGTTTGCGATACAGCAGCAAAGGTCGGGCCGCCGAATGGCCGCGGAACCCCGCCTGCGCGGCGGAAAGCCAGAAATCCCAATCCTCATAGCCGCGTCTCATGCCTTCGTCGAAGCGGATGCCGGCGTCCAGAACGCGGCGGCGGATCAGGCTGCCAGCCTCGCACAGGTTGATCTGGGCGTGAAATAGCAGGTCATAATCGCGATCGGTGACATAGTGGCCATTCTGGCCGAAAAAGTCGAAATCGGGATAGAACCAGTCGGCCTTCGGGCGGGACTCCAGCAGCGATTGCATCGCCGCTCCCGCACCGCGGACCAGCATGTTGTCGGCGTCCAGCAGGAACACGGCGTCAAGCTGAGGATCGGCCTTGAGGGCCGCGGCGATGCCACGATTGCGCGCTGCGCTGAGACCGGCATTCGTGCAGTTCAACACGCGCATTTTCGTGCCCAGCAAAGCCTGCCAGGCGGCCAGACTGTCCATCGTCTCGGCATATTCGCAGCCGTCGTTCACCACGATCAGGCGCTGGAGGGTACCGGCTTCGATCTCGCGCTGGACCGAGGCGATGGCGTCGTCGATCAGGACCGGATGTCCCTTGACGGGGACAATGACGGTGACCCCATGAAGAGGCTTGCACGGCGAAGGTTGGTTCGCCGGGACCGAGATCGGGGTAAAGGCAGGTTTGCGACGGCTCATCCCCGCTCCTCTTCCTCGGAGGCCCCGCGCGACACGCGAAAGCCCCGGAACAGGCCCCAACTCAGGTCATTGGGCACGTCCGCTGCCAGCGATACCGCCAGCAGCAGATCGGCGCGTCCCGTGATCGGCTCCACCGGAATGCAATGGGCCTGCGCCCAACCCTGTGCCGGCAGGCCGGAAACCCAGGGCCCCATGCGGCGCTGCCAATAGCCGTCTTCATCCACCGCGCCATGCGGCGCGACACCGATGGCGAAATTCAGGCTGGGCGCGCGGGCATGGCCTACGGTGACAAGGGCCGAAACATGGGACAGCCCGGCAAGGTCGATATCGCGCAGGATCGCGCAAACCGGGCCCTTGCGTGACGGATGGACCAGGATCGCGTTCTCGTTTTCCCAATGGGCGGTCGAGACATGGTCCGCTGCCTGCAGGGGGCGCGCAAAGATTTCGGGCGCGGGCAGGCTTGAGGCAGGCACGAATTTGGATTCCGCGATGCTGACCGCCTGGCTGCCCGAGATCTTCGGGCTGCAGCTGGGCAGACGCACCCCGCCCAACGACTGCCACGCGCGCAGGGCCAGCGTCTCGTCAGCCAATGGGCCACCGGCCCCGGTGGCACGGAAGTCCGGGTCCGGTACGGGCTGGCTCAATCCCAAGGTCAGGCTGCTGTCGTCGGTCATCTCGATGTGCAGCTTGCAGTTGCGCCCAACGCCCTCGACTGGTTCCGGCAGGGTGAACCGCAACCAGCCGGTTTCCAGTCCCATGTCCGGTTGCGCGGCCTGCATTGGATAGATGGCCCCTGAGGCATCCTCGAGCATGACCGAAAAAGCGTCGATCATCGGCATCACGACGCCCGGAAACCACAGATCGACGGCGGTCAGGCCAACTGCGTTGACCGGCAGGAATTGCGACAGGGATTGTCCCGCGCCCAGATGCAGCATCTGTCCGGTCGGTTGCCAGGACAGGGCATTGACCAGCTGCGGGTTGCCCAGGGTGTAAAGCAGCGTTTCGATTTCCCGCAGCCGCGCCGTGGTGCCCATGCTTTCCGTGCGCAACCGGGCTGCGGCCAGACGCGCCTCTCCGATTTCCCGGCGGGCAGAGTTCAATTCTCCCAGCAAAAGGCTGATGACGGATTCCGAGAACGTCCGAGGTTCCCCGGGGTCCAGTTCAAAGACGGCGACTTTCGAAAACGGCCCATCCGATAACGCGGCCTTCAGCGCCTTTTTCTGGCCGGCAAGAGAAACCGCCCCCAGAACGTCGCCCTCGATCAGCTGGTCGGCCGGAAAACGGCGTTCAGTCTGGTCCAGAACTTCTATCTCTACACTTTCGGGCAGAAGGCGACGTGCAATATCCTGCACGCGCGCATCGACGATGAGCGTGGTCATCAGCTTCTCTGTCTAATGGGGAACGTCGGGGGCGCGGCTTGCGGGAACTGGCCACGACCGCAGCTATATTCTCGGGGATCTACCCAATCTTAATGGATTATTGGATCTTCTCCGAAGAAATGGCGCGGCCTGAATGAATCAGGCGTCTCGTTGAAACTGGATGTATGCGGGCGGATTCATTCAGCGGCCTTCCGCATGGACATGATGTCTGCGAGATAGTCGCTGAATTCGTCTTTCAGCTCGTCCCTGGCCAGTCCGAATGCGACGGTGGCCTGCAGGAAGCCCGCTTTCGAGCCGCAGTCGAAACGCTGCCCCCGGAAGCGCAGGCCGAAGACGTCACGGCCCTCGGCGATCTCGTCGGCGATGGCGTCGGTCAGCTGGATTTCCCCGCCCGCGCCCTGCTTGAGCTTGTTGAGGTTCTCCATCACCGTCGGCGCCAGGATATAGCGTCCGATCACCGCC
>Ga0160446_100187_pt1 | contig 44551 bp, 38 predicted proteins | sample HID1973I_E1MG_FD_108200 | JGI IMG/M metagenome (GOLD analysis project Ga0160446, IMG submission 108200) | Enriched mosquito-associated microbial communities from UW Madison campus, WI, USA - HID1973I_E1 MG | ecosystem: Host-associated > Arthropoda: Insects > Digestive system > Unclassified ...
CGGCGGCTTCGTCATCACGCAGGGACGCCTGGATGAGCTTTGTCCGATCGAGAATGCCGCGATGGAGGATCGCACCGTCATCGAATGGGACAAGGACGACATCGACGCGCTGAACATCCTCAAGGTCGATGTGCTGGGCTTGGGCATGTTGACCTGCATCCGCAAGGCGTTCCGGCTGCTCAAGGACCATGAAGGCGTCGATGCCGACCTGTCGATGCCGCCAAGGGATACCCCCACCTACGAGATGCTGTCGCGGGCCGATGCGGTGGGGGTGTTCCAAGTGGAAAGCCGGGCGCAGATGAACTTCCTGCCCCGGATGCAGCCCAAGAACATCTATGATCTGGTCTGCGAGGTTGCCATCGTGCGCCCCGGCCCGATCCAGGGCGGGATGGTCCATCCCTTCATCCAGCGCAAGCAGGGGAAAGAGGCCGTGCCCGACATGGGGGCGCTGCAGCCGATCCTGGAAAAGACCTATGGCGTTCCGCTGTTTCAGGAACAGGCCATGCAGATCGCCATGGTCGGGGCGGGGTTCTCGGCCTCGGAGGCGGACCAGATGCGGCGCGCGCTGGCCACCTTCAAGAAGATGGGCACCATCGGGCAGCTCAAGGACAGGTTCATTGGCGGGATGATCGCCCGCAATCACGATCCCGAATTCGCCGAGCGCTGCTTTGCCCAGATTGAGGGGTTCAGCTCTTATGGTTTTCCGCAAAGCCACGCGGCCAGCTTTGCGCGGCTGGTCTTTGTCTCGGCCTGGCTGAAATGTCATTACCAGGCAGCGTTCACCTGCGCGCTGCTGAACAGCCAGCCGATGGGGTTTTACGCCCCCGCCCAGCTTGTGCGCGATGCGCGCGATCACGGGGTCGAGGTGCGGGGCGTCTCGGTCAATCACTCCGAATGGGATTGCACGCTGGAGCGGCGGGACGACGGCGCGCTGGCCCTGCGGCTGGGGTTCCGTCAGATCAAGGGCATCCGCGAAGAGCATGGGCTTTGGATCGGTCTGGCGCGCGGCAATGGCTATCCCGATGTCGAAAGCCTGTGGCGGCGGGCCGGCGTTCCCGCCGAGACGCTGGAGCGGCTGGCTGAGGCCGATGCCTTCGCCTGCCTGTCGATGACCCGGCGCGAGGCACTTTGGCAGGCCAAGGCGCTGCGTTCCACCCCGCTGCCGCTTTTCGGCGCCGATGGCGAGGGGGGCAAGGAACCGGCCGTCATTTTGCCTCGCATGGGCGTGGGAGAAGAGATGATCGAGGATTACCTGTCCACCCGCCTGTCGCTGCGCGCCCACCCGATGCAGCTTTTGCGTCCCCACATGCCTGGCGTGACGGCGCATGACCGGCTGGATGCGGGCCGGGTCACGGTGGCGGGGCTGGTCATCACCCGCCAGCGTCCCGGCACGGCGTCGGGCGTGATCTTCCTGACGCTTGAGGATGAGACCGGCTGCGCCAATGTCGTGGTCTGGAAACGGACCTATGAACGCTTCCGGCGCGAGATCATCGCGGGTCGGCTTCTGCGCATCACCGGCCGGATCGAGCGTGAAGGCCAAGTCATCCACATCATCGCCGAATGGGTCCAGGATGTCTCGGACCTGCTGACCGCCCTTGGCCGGGGCGAGGTCAGCTTTGGTGGGGGAGCAGGCGACCAGACCCGCCTGCCAGCCGCGACTCATCCCCGCCACCAGACCGCACGCCTGTTCCCCAGCCGCGATTTTCATTAGACGTCGCCGAGCTTTGCACAAGGACTGGGCAAAAGGGCGACGATCGTCATGGGGACGTGATCATTTTTTCAAGATAATCAGGAAACTGAAGGTTAACAGCGCGCCGTGATGCTAGGATCCGGCCAAAGGTCCAAGGGGCCGCCGTGGGTCGCGATATTGCCGCGACAGGCTGCGGTTCCGGGCTGGCGGGATGAGGGCAAGCCATGACAGCGACCCCTGCCGGACAACGGCGGGTCCAGGGCGACACGATCATCCAGTGGTGTGAATGGCTGTTTACCGTGTTGCGCTGAAAGCTCGTCAGCAAAAGGAAAGTCGATGGACACAATGGTTCAAACGGTGCCGCAGCGCGCCACCGCAATGGATTCCCTGGGCTGTTCGACAGCCAGCCTGTCGGCGGACCATGTGCTGTGCACCGAGGGGTTGACCTTTCGCCGCAAATCCGCGGCCGGCACCTATCGCAGCCGGGTGGCGACCCCGGCGCAGGATCGCGGGCTGCTGGTCGGCGTCTCGCTGGTTGACGGGCATCATCGCCGCGGAGGAGAGGCCCGACGCCGCCAGGACCGGATTTTCGACCGGGGCGACATCTATATCCGCGATTTCGACGAGGATTATGCCGCCGAACTGGATGGCAGCTTCGATTTCTTCCTGATCGAGCTTTCGACCGGATTCCTGGACAATGCCGAGCAAATCACCGACCGGGGCAGGGGCCGCGACCTGACGCGCGTGCAGGGCAAGCGTGACCAGATCCTGCGCCATCTTGCGCAGGCGCTGCTGCCCGCCCTGGCCCAGCCGGGAGAGTTCGACCCGCTTTTCGTCGAACAGATGGCGATGGCGATCGGCGCGCATCTGCTGCACCAGCATCGCTCGGCCCCGACCGGAGCGGCGGGACCCGAGGCGTGCCCGCTGCCACCCCTTGCCATTCGGCGGGCCAAGGACATGCTGATGTCCGACGACGGAGAGCGCCCCTCGATCGGCAATATCGCCGAGGCGCTGAACCTGTCCCGCCACGGCTTCTTCCGCGCCTTTCGCGATTCCACCGGGGTGACGCCCTATCAATGGGTGTTGAACCAGCGGATCGATCATGCCCGCCGCCTGCTCGCCACGACCGACCTGTCGCTGGTCGAAATCGCGCTGACCTGCGGCTTTTCGGACCAGAGCCATTTCACCCGCGTATTCGGGCGGATCGAGGGGGCCTCTCCCGGCCGCTGGCGCGAACGCGCCCGCTGACGCAACGAGGGCGCGCGGACGAACGTGAAAGCCCGCGCATTTCCCTGCAAGATTGCCCGCCACTGTCGACGCTAAAATATCCGCACGTCCGGGTTCCCCGGATCCAATGACGAACATGGAGCATGGCGAAATGAGTTTTGTCACCACATCCGACGGCATCCAGATCTTTTACAAGAGCTTCGGCGAGGGTCGCCCGATCCTGTTTTCCCATGGTTGGCCGCTGACCGCCGATGCCTGGGAAACGCAGATGCTGTTCTTCGGCGAAAGGGGCTTTCGCGTCATTGCCCATGACCGCCGCAGCCACGGCCGCTCGCAGCAGACCTGGGACGGCAACAACATGGACCGCTATGCGGATGACCTTGCCGACCTGATCGAGTCGCTGGACCTGAAGGACGCGATCCTGATCGGCCACTCCACCGGCGGGGGCGAGGTCGCGCATTATCTGGGTCGTCACGGAACGTCGCGGGTTTCAGCTGCCGTGCTGGTTGGCGCCGTGCCGCCGCTGATGCTGAAGACCGCTGCCAATCCCGACGGCCTGCCTGTCGATGTCTTCGACAGTATCCGCGCCGGGGTGGCCGCGAACCGCTCGCAATTCTTCAAGGATCTGGCGCTTCCCTTCTACGGCTTCAACCGCGACGGAGTGACCGTCGGCACCGGTCTGCGCGATTCCTTCTGGCTGCAGGGGATGATGGGCGGCCTGAAGGGGCTGTACGACTGCATCCATGAGTTCTCGGAAGTCGATTACACCGAAGACCTGAGGAAGATCGACGTGCCAGTGCTGTTCATCCATGGCGATGACGACCAGATCGTGCCGATCGGGGCGGCGGCGAAAAAGGCCGTGAACCTGGTGCCCAATGGCACGCTGAAGGTCTATCCCGGAAAGCCGCACGGCCTGGCTGAGACTGACCCCGAACAGTTCAACCACGACGTTCTGGCCTTCATCAATGCCCTCTGAACCGCAGATCGCGGCAGGGCAAGCGCGCTGACCGCAAGCGGTAGCCTCTGCTTGCGCGTCCCCCAGATCCGATCCCTTGTTCGGCGCTGGGGCAGGGGCGAAGGCAGGCCGGTTCATGCGCGGATCCAAGCAGGCATACAGGACGGCTCGGCGCGGGATGCCACGCCGATCTGCCGAGCTGTCGCCGGATTGCACGCGGCTTCCGGATCAGGGCGGCCGGACCATCCGCCAGCCGGCGGGCAACCCCGCATGGGATCCGCCGGCGCATCTGCTGAGGCCACGATCGCGGCCGAGGTCACGCACCGTCGCGCTTGCCGCCGCGGACAGGTCAGGCCATGCCTGTGATTGCCTGTTTCGCGGTCCAGCAGAAAGGCTTGCCATGCAGATCCCCGACCAGACCCGGCGCGCGCATTCGCCCGATCCCGCGCGCCCCTCGGCCTGGAGCCCGTTTCGCTATCCGGCCTTCTCGCTTCTGTGGACGGTTACGCTGATTTCGAACATCGGGACATGGATGAACGATGTCGGTGCGGGCTGGCTGATGACCGAGCTGAGCCATTCCCCATCCGAAATCGCGCTGGTGCAGGCGGCGACGACGGCGCCCGTCTTCCTGTTCGTCCTGCTGGCGGGGGCCTTGGCCGACCGCGTCGACAAGCGCCGCTACCTGATCGGGATGAACCTGATGGTGCTGCTGGTCGTGACCGCGCTGGCGATCGTGACAGCGACCGGGCTGATGTCGGCACGCCTGCTGCTGGCCTTCGCCTTTGCCCTGGGGACCGGCACGGCCTTCATGGCCCCGGCCATGCAGGCCCTGGTGCCCATGCTGGTCCCGCGCGAGCATCTGTCACCGGCCATTGCGCTGAATTCTCTGGGGGTCAAAATCGGCCGCGCCGTCGGACCGATTGTGGCGGGGGTGCTGATCTCCTCGATCGGGCTGGCATCTCCGTTTATCGCCAGCGCGATCGGCACGATGGCGATCGTCGCGGCGCTCATGATGTGGCGGCCCGCGCCTGCGCCGCCGCACCACCTGCCGGCCGAGCCTTTCGCGGAATCGATCCTGACCGGATTGCGCCATGCCGCGCATAACGATGCGCTGAAGGCGACCCTGTTGCGGGCCTTTGGCTTCTTCAGCTTCGCCAGCGCTTACTGGGCGTTGCTGCCGCTGATCGCGCGCAGCCTGCCGGGCGGGAGCGCCAGTCTTTACGGGCTGCTTCTGGGCGCGGTCGGAGCGGGCGCGGTGATTGGCGCGCTGCTGCTGCCGCGTATCCGCGAAAAGGTCGGCATCAACCGCCTGACTGGGGGCGGCACGATTGTCGCCGCGACCGCGATGCTTCTGATGGGTCTGGCCTGGGGCAGCGTGCCCGCGATTGTAGCGGCACTGCTGGCGGGCTTCGGCTGGATTACGGTGCTGACCAGCCTGAATTTATCGGCCCAGATGGCACTGGCGAACTGGGTCCGGGCGCGCGGCCTGTCGGTCGCGCTGATGGTTTTTTACGGCAGCATGGCGGCGGGCGCGACCTTCTGGGGACAGGTCGCCTCATTGAGCTCGGCACGGCTGGCGCTGGTTCTGGCCGCCGGGGGTGCGGTAATGGCGATCCCGCTGACCCGGCGCGCGCGGCTGGGCCAGGGCGAAGGGCGCGACCTGACCCCGCCTATGGGCTGACCTATACCGGGCCTGACGTGCGCTGGGCGAAAGCGGCAACCTTGGTCGGGTCACGGTCACGCCGACCTATGAAATCGACCCGGACCAGATCGACGCGTTTCGGCCTGTCAGGTGAACCCTATCGTGACGGCGCGCATGACTGGGATGTGCCGATGAAAGACAGGGCCGCTTCAGGATTGCAGCGCCGCGTCCTGTCGGGACGGGGGCACGGCCTTCTCTCGACCCAGCGACCTTCCCAGATCGCAATCGAAAAGAATGTCGCTGCCAAGCGAATAGACACGCGTTTCCGGCCGCATCGCCTGCGCAAGCGTCTGGATCGGGTCGCGCGTGGTCAGCCCCTGCGGACCGGCCCCGATGATGACCGGCGCGACTGTCACCAGCAGCCGGTCGATCAGCCCGGCTTCAAGGAAACCGGCGATGGTGCGCCCCCCGCCCTCGACCAGCAGCGTACCAAGCCCGGCGCGCCGCAAGGCGGTCATGATCGCGGCCGGAGAAATCCAGCCCCCATTGGGCGTCAGCCGGATCACCTCGATCCCTCGGGGCCGGGCACGGTCGACGCCCTGCACGATGATGCGGCGGATCCCGTCCCCACGCAGCGGCATGGCCTCGTCCGGCAGGCGGCCCTGTGGGTCGATGACGATGCGGGCGGGGTCGCCACCTTCGCAATGGCGCACGGTCAGGCGGGGATCGTCATGCAGCGCGGTCCGGACGCCGATCACCACCCCGTCGACCAGCGCCCGCAACCTGTGCAGATGCGAAAGTCCGTCCGGTCCCGACACGTCGCGCGCGTCACCCGAGGGGGTGGCGATGCGACCATCCAGCGATTGCCCGATCTGAGCCAGCGTCAGCGGGCCGGCATCGCGGCGCGCAAGGGGTCCGTAAAGCTGCAAGGCCGCTTCCTCTTCCGCGGACAGATGGCCGTTCAGTGCCTCTTTGCCTCGCGCCGAGCGAAGGTTCAGGATCCGTTGCCAGATCCGCGGCGTGACCTCGATGCGCTGCATCATGTTCCCCCCTTTTCAGTCATGCCGCGCGGGGCGGCAGGGCCAGCATGTCGGTATGGCCGACCCGGCATGCACCCTTGGCGATGGCCGCAATCCGCGATTGAAGCCAGGTTTTGGTTGCCTCGCAACCGGCCTCGGCCGCGGCGGTCGCAATGCCTTGCAGCAGTTCGACCTGCAATTCCCTCTGGTCCGGGCCAAGCTGCCAGGCGCTGGGCGCGCTGTGGACCACAAAGCCCGCCGCATCGAACAGTTCCACCGCATGTGTCGCAGCCTCGGGTCCAGAGGCGGCGCCAAGCCCCTTGTCACCCTGCTGATGGCGGTTGAAGGCGGCCGTGACGGCGGCATCCCCGGGCAGTTCCGGGTGCCACTCCATCGCGCCGTCAAAGGTCAGCGCGGCATAAAAGGGCAGCGAGCGCGTCGCCAGTTCCACGGCCAGGTCCGCGATCCAATACGCCGGGCAAAGATCAAGCAGGGCCGAAGCAGTCACCATAGTCGCGCCGTCCAGCGGCAGGCGGGCCTGATCGCCCAGATCGCCCGGATGCAGGGTGATGCCGTCACCGGCCGGAATTCGGGCAAGCAGGTCGGGGTCGCTGTCCACCATGCGCCAGTGCGCGCCGCCCGGCAAAAGCCCCGACATGGCGCGCATCGTCGCCCCTGTGCCGCAGCCAAGATCCACGATCAGCGGGCATGGCCCGGCGGCAGTGGCGGCCTTTTGCAGCAGCGCGCCGTCGCGGGCCTGTCGGTCGGCCGGTTCGCGCAGGTCAAGCCATGTCGCGGGAAATGCCATGTCAGATCGCACCCTCATACCAGGCCGAGGCGAGATGGCTTTCCTGCAGCGTCACCCGCAGGCGCGCGATGCGACCTTGATCACCCAGCTCTCCGGCCCGGACAGAGGCCGCAATCCTGTCGAAGACGATCTGGCATAGGAACTCGGTCGTGGTGAATTTCCCCTGAAATTCCGGTACTTCGTCAAGGTTCTTGTAGCGCAGCGAGGCCAGCGCCGCGGCCAGCGCCTGACTGGCAAGGCCGATATCGACCACGACCCCGGTTTCGTCCAGCGTCTCGGCGCAGAAGGCCACGTCGACGGTATAGGTCGCTCCATGCATCGCCTGCGCCGGACCGAAGGCCGGGTGAGGCAGCGAATGGGCGATCATGATGTGGTCGCGGACTTCGACGGCGAACATGCGGCTCCTTTCCCGGTCAGTACCGGATGCGATGGCAAAGCGTGTCGGGATCGGCGAGGATGGCCGGAAAGGCCTGCGGCATCTGCCGAAAAGGGGTCTCGCCCGAAATCAGCAGATCAAGCCGGGGATCGTCCAGCAGCGCGATGGCCTTGGCCAGCCGACGGCCGTGGCTCCAGCGCGGGGCGCGGGCCGGGGGCAGGCCGCCGACCTGCGAGCTGACAAGGCGCAGCCGACGGCTGTGGAATGTCGCGCCCAGCGGCAGGGCAACCGGCCGGTCGCCGTGCCAACTTGCCTCGACCACGGTGGCATCCATGCCCGCCACGGCCAGCGCCCCCGCCAGTCCTTCGGCCGAGGCGCTGCAATTGATCGCGACATCCTGGTCCTGAGGCGCATTGCTGGGTGCGCAAAAGGTGCAACCCAGGGCCTCGGCCAAGGGACGCCGTGCGGACAGGGGGTCGATCATCACGACCTCTGCCCCCGGGAGCCGGGTGGCGAGTGCGCCGACCAACAGCCCGACAAGGCCCGCGCCGAAAATTGCAATCCTGTCCCCCGCCGCAGCCCCGCTGTCCCACAACACGTTCAGTGCGGTTTCCATGTTCGCTGCCAGCACCGCGCGGCCCGGCGGCACGGCATCCGGCAGGGGAAGAAGCTGCGCTTCGGGCAGACGAAACCGGTCCTGATGGGGAAAAAGCGCGAACACAGAACGCCCCGCCATAGCGCCCTCGGTCGCTTGCCCGACGGCGGCATAGCCGTATTTCACAGGAAAGGGGAAATCGCCTTCCTGAAATGGCGCGCGCATCCGCAAGGCCTCGTCGGGGGGCACCCGACCCTGAGAGATCAGCCGCTCGGTCCCGCGACTGATGCCGGAAAACTCGGTCTCGACAAGAACGCCGTGTCCCAGGGCGGCGGGCTGGATCCGGGCTTCACCCGGCGCGCTCCACCATAGGGCCAAGGCCGTCATCCCCGCGGGACCTGCGATGCGAAAGGCGGGAAGAAGCGGCGGGAAGGGGACATGTCATCCGGACCGGAATGGAGATTGGCCCCATAAAACGTCGGTTTGGCCCGATTTGTTCCCCCGAATCGGGCAGGACATCCGGTTTGCGGTTGACCCGGCCAAATCATGCCGGAATGTTGGCCGGGCACGAGGTGTCGACCGCAACACGGACGACATGGGAACAGGACGGGATATCCCGAATCCAACCGCCCCCGCGACTGTGAGCGGCGAGCCGAACCTGAACTGCCACTGTGACCTGCGGTCATGGGAAGGCGAGGCAAGGCTGCGACCCGCGAGTCAGGAGACCGACCTCGCGCCACATCGCAACCGCCGTCGGGGATGACGGTAAGGAGAAACGACCATGCATATCGAACCGGGCCTCGTCTCAGGGGCCAAGATCGTCCTGAGCTACGCCACAGCCGCAGCGGCTGGCGCCTATACGCTGAAACTGGCCGCCGCATCGCTGCGGGCCGAGGGGGCAGCCTCGCTTGCGCTGCGCTCAGCGCTGGCCACCGCCGCCGTCTTCGTCTTTTTCGAGGTGCTGCCGCATCACCCGGTCGGAGTGTCCGAGGTGCACCTGATCCTTGGATCGACGATCTTCCTGCTGTTCGGCGCGGCGCCCGCAGCCATCGGGCTGGCGCTGGGGCTGCTGATCCAGGGGATGTTCTTCGCCCCCTTCGACTTGCCGCAATACGGGATGAACGTGACAACGCTGCTGTTCCCGCTGTTCGCGGTGCGGGCGCTGGCCGCGCGCATCGTCGCGCCGGGAACGGCCTATGTCGATCTGAAGTATCGGCAGGCCCTGGCGCTATCCACTGCCTATCAGGGGGGTGTCGTGCTGTGGGTCGCCTTCTGGGCCGTCTATGGCGCAGGGGCGGAGGCCGGGAACCTGGCGGCGATCGCCAGCTTTGGCGCGGCCTATATGCTGGTGGTCGTGGTCGAGCCCCTGGCCGATCTTGCTGTGCTGGCTGTCGCCAAGGCGCTGAAGGGGCCAGCAGGGATCGCACGGGGCGCGGGCCCTGCGCTGTTCGTCACCCCAAGGTTGCACCATCCCGCCTGATCGACGGGCAAAGGGCGGGGCGGTTCAGCCCTGCCCACGCGCCAGCCGAAGCTGTTCGCGGTATCGGGTCTGGCTGTTCTTCAGATGGGTCCGCATGGCGCAGCGTGCCTCGTCCGGGTCGGCATTCTGGATGGCCGACAGGATCGCGCCGTGTTCCTGCTCCAGCACGCGCGTGTAATCCGGCGGGGTCGAGATGTCGCCGTCGCGGTGCAGCATCCGGCGCGGGATCATGGCAATGCCGATCAGGCTGAGCATCTCACTGAAACGGGGATTGTTGGCCGCCTGTGCGATCGCCAGGTGAAAGGCGAAATCGGCATCGGCGGTAGGCTTGTCTTCGCGGGCAAGCGTGGTCAGGCGCTGGAACGCCTCGATGATGTCTTCCTCTTGCGCGGGAGAGCGGCGCTGCGCGGCAAGAGCGGCCGCGTCGCCCTCCAGCGCGGTGCGCAGTTCCAGGATCTCGATGATCGACGAGACGCGGTCGGTATCGATGTCGCGGAACTGGGGCGTGGTTTCCGCCGCGGCCAGGACAAAGACGCCCGCGCCCTGCTTCGGCTCGACAATGCCATCGGCCCGCAGGGCGGCGACGGCTTCGCGGATGACCGTGCGGCTGACGCCGAAATCCTGCGTCAGCCGGGATTCCGAAGGCAGGCGGTCGCCCGCCTTGTAAACGCCCGACTGGATCTGGCGGCGCAATTCATCGCGCACCGTGACAACCAGCGTGGCGCCGGGGGGCGTGATGCCGTCTTCGGTTTTCATCCTTGGGCCCATTCCTTGTCCACCATGTCTGGCGCCGGATAATCCCCCGCCGCCCCCGATTGAAGCGCCGACGGACCGGGTCAGCCGCGCGGTTCGCCTTCCTTGTAGATCGGGAACTGCGTGAAGACGCCGCCCTGGTATTTCATCAGTGGGGCATCAGCCGGCGGGCGTGGCGTGCTGGCGTCGATGCGGGCGCGGTATTCCTCGGCATTGTCCTTGGGGGTCCAGCCCAGCCAGTCCAGGTGGCTGTTGTCCCACCAGCTTGCGTCATTGGCCGAGGCGCCCCAGATCACCGGGCATCCGAGGCTTGGTACGGTAAAGACCGCGCGGATCAGCGACAGGAAATCCCCGCGCGAGAACCAGCTGGCCAGCATTCGGTGGTTTTCAGGCTCGGCCGTGCAGGATCCGATCCTGACCAGCGCGGTTTCCTGGCCGAACTTCTCGAAATACATGCGGGCGATCGCCTCTCCGAAGACCTTGGAGACGCCGTAAAGCCCGTCCGGTCGGAAGGGGACATCCGCAGTCAGCCGTTCCGTCTGCGGATAGAAGCCGATGGTGTGGTTCGAGCTGGCGAACAGGATGCGCGGCTGACCATGCGCGCGGGCAGCTTCGTAAAGGTTGTAAAGCCCGATGATGTTGGCCTGAAGGATCGGGGCAAAGGGCGTCTCGACCGAGATCCCGCCCAGATGCAGGATCGCGTCGCAATCCTTGACCAGTGCATCGACTGCGGCAGCATCGCCAAGGTCGCATTGCACGACTTCGTCGCCGGGCAGGGTGTCAGGGACGGGGGCGATGTCCGACAGCCGCAGGATTTCCGCGAATTCACGCAGTTGCGGTGTCAGCGCGCGGCCCAAGGTGCCCGCTGCGCCGGTGATGAGAAGTCGCTTGACCATGTAGGCCCCCTGCCTGGTGTCCCTGGTCCCGCGGCGGTGGGGGGCGGGATGCCGCTTCTCATCGACCGATGGACCTTGACGCAGTCAACATATAATACAACAAGTGTCAACCTATATGATGTAACTCCTACAGGAGGATTCGATGCTGACCGTCGAGACCCGTCACGCCGTCCATCCCGAACAGGCCAAGGGCATGGATACCAATGCCCTGCGCCGCCATTTCCTGGCGTCGGACATGTTCCGCGATGGCGAGATCCGGCTGATCTATACCCATTACGACCGCTTCGTGATGGGGGCAGCGGTGCCCGCGGGCGGCAGCCTCGTGCTGGATCAGGTGGACGAGACCAAGACGCCCAACTTCCTTGACCGTCGCGAAATGGGCATCGTCAACGTTGGCGATACGGGCACGGTTGCCGCGGGCGGCGAAAGCTGGACGCTGGAACGTGGCGACGTGCTTTACCTGGGCATGGGCGCGGGCGCGGTGACGTTCTCGGGGCAGGGGCGGTTCTACATCACATCCTGCCCTGCGCATCACACCTATCCCAACAAGCTGGTCCGCCTTGCCGACAGCAAGCAGGTGAAGCTGGGGGCAAGCGAGACCTCGAACAAGCGCACGATCAACCAGTTCATCCACCCGCTGGTCATGGAAAGCTGCCAGCTTGTGCTGGGCTATACCCGGCTTGAGGATGGTTCTGTCTGGAACACCATTCCCAGCCACATCCACGACCGCCGGATGGAAGCCTATCTGTATTTCGGCATGGAGCCACAATCGCGTGTCCTGCATCTGATGGGCGAGCCGCAGGAAACGCGCCACCTGTTCATCGGCAATGAAGAAGGTGCGATTTCTCCGCCCTGGTCGATCCACTCGGGCGCGGGCATCGGCTCTTATACCTTCATCTGGGCGATGGCGGGCGACAACGTCGATTACACCGACATGGATTTCATCCAGCCGGAGGATCTGCGTTGAATCCGTTCTCGCTGGAAGGTCGCAAGGCGCTGGTGACCGGTGCCAATACCGGGCTGGGGCAGGCGATTGCCGTGGGTCTGGCGCAGGCCGGGGCCGAGGTCGTCTGTGCCGCGCGTCGCAGCACCGAGGAAACCCTGTCGCAGATCGCTGCGGCAGGGGGCAAGGGCAGCGAGTTGCTGATCGATTTTGCCGATCCGCTGGCCGCGAAGGACACCTTCACGGGGCAGGGCTACGACATCCTGATCAACAATGCCGGGATCATCCGTCGCGCCGATGCGGTCGAATTCGGCGAGGCCGATTGGGACGACGTGATGGACGTCAACCTCAAGGCGGTCTTCTTTACCTGTCAGGCCTTTGCCAAAGAGCTGATCCGGCAGGGCAAGCCGGGCAGCATCGTCAACATCGCCTCGCTGCTGAGCTTCCAAGGCGGCATTCGCGTGCCGTCCTATACCGCCAGCAAGCATGGTGTCGCGGGGCTGACGAAGCTGATGGCGAATGAATGGGCCGCCAAGGGCGTCAACGTCAACGCGATCGCGCCGGGCTATATCGAGACCAACAATACCGAGGCGCTGCGCAACGATCCCGACCGCAGCCGCTCGATCCTCGAGCGCATCCCGGCCGGGCGCTGGGGCCGTCCCGAGGATATCGCCGGTACCGCGGTCTATCTGTGCTCTCCCGCCGCCGCATATGTTCATGGCGCGGTGCTGAATGTCGACGGCGGCTGGCTCGCCAGATAAGTCATCACACAAGTTGTATGATAAGTTGTTGACACAGGCCGGACGACTCGTGTAATCGTCCGGCAGCATCAGAAGAGGATTCCCCATGACGCCCGAACAGCTGAAATCCGCGCTTGGCTCTGGCCTGCTGTCCTTCCCCGTGACCCATTTTGACGCCCAGGGAAAATTCGCCGGCGACAGCTATCGCGCGCATGTCGAATGGCTTGCCGGCTATGACGCTCCGGTCCTGTTCGCGGCGGGCGGCACGGGCGAGTTCTTCTCGCTGGCCCCGTCGGAAATTCCCGAAATCGTCGCCGCGGCCAAGGAAGTCGCCGGCAAGACGGCCATCGTCTCGGGCTGCGGTTACGGCACCGAAATGGCGGTCGAGATTGCCCGCTCGGTCGAAAAGGCGGGCGCGGACGGCATCCTGCTGCTGCCGCACTACCTGATCGACGCGCCGCAAGAGGGGCTCTACGCCCATGTGAAGAAAGTCTGCCAATCGGTCGGCTTCGGGGTCATGGTCTATAACCGCGACAACGCGGTGCTGCAGCCCGACACGCTGGCGCGCCTTTGCGACGAATGCCCGAACCTGATCGGCTTCAAGGATGGCACCGGCGACATCGGTCTTGTCCGCCAGGTCACCGCCAAGATGGGTGACCGGCTGATGTATCTGGGCGGCATGCCCACGGCGGAGCTGTTTGCCGAAGCCTATCTGGGCGCGGGTTTCACCACCTATTCCTCGGCGGTGTTCAACTTCGTTCCGGCGCTGGCAAATGAATTCTACCGTTCGCTTCGGGCTGGCGACCGCGCGAATTGCGAACGCATCCTGAACGAGTTCTTCTATCCCTTCATGGCGATCCGCAACCGTCAAAAGGGCTATGCGGTATCGGCGATCAAGGCGGGCGTGCGCCTGCAGGGCTTTGACGCGGGTCCGGTGCGTTCGCCGCTGACCGACCTGACCCCGGCCGAGATCGACATGATGGCTGCCCTGATCGCGCCCTATCAGCGCAAGGCCGCCGCCTGATGAAGATCGCCGGCATCCGCACCCACCTGCTGGAGCATCGTTTGGACGTGCCGTTCGAAAGCGCGTCCATGCGGTTCGACCGCCGGGCGCATGTCCTGGTCGAGGTGGAATGCGATGACGGCACAGTGGGCTGGGGCGAATGCCTTGGCCCCGCACGCCCGAATGCCGCGGTGGTCGCCGCCTATGCGCCTTGGCTGATCGGCCAGGACCCGCTGGCGACTGAGCGGCATTGGGCGACGCTTTACAATGCGCTGCGCGATCAAGGGCAGCGCGGCCTGACCATCACGGCGCTGTCCGGTCTGGACATGGCGCTGTGGGATATCAAGGGCAAGGCGCTGGGCGTGCCGGTCTCGACCTTGCTGGGCGGGCGTTGGCGCGACAGCGTGCGCGCCTATGCCACCGGCAGTTTCAAGCGCGACGGCGTCGACCGGGTCGAGGACAATGCGACCGAGATGGCGCAGCGTAGGGCCGAAGGCTTCCACGCCTGCAAGATCAAGATCGGCTTCGACCCTGCCGAGGATCTGCGCGTGATCCGCGCCGTGCGCGAGGCCATTGGCCCGGACATGCGGCTCATGATCGACGCGAACCACGGCTATACCGTGTCCGAGGCGATCCGCGTCGGCCGTGCCGCCGCCGAATACGACATCGACTGGTTCGAGGAGCCGGTGGTTCCCGAACAGCTTTCCGCCTATGCCGAGGTGCGCGCGGGCCAGCCGATCCCGGTCGCCGGGGGGGAAACCTGGCATACCCGCTGGGGCATGTGGCCCGCGATCCAGTCCCGCGCGGTCGACATCCTGCAACCCGACATCGCCGGTTGCGGTGGCCTGTCCGAGGCGATGAAGATCGCGGCTCTGGCCAGCCTGCACGGCGTCCGCATCGTTCCCCATGTTTGGGGCACGGGCGTTCATATCGCCGCGGCGCTGCAATTCATGGCGGCCCAGGTGCCGGACCCCGTGCGCGTGAACCCGGTCGAGCCGATCATGGAGTTCGACCGCACCCACAACCCCTTCCGCCAAGCCGTGCTGAAGACCCCGATCGAGGCGGTGAAGGGGCTGGTCGCCATCCCCTCTGCACCCGGCCTTGGCATCGAGATCAACCGCGATGCCTTGGCTGAATTCAGGATGAAAGACGCATGATCGCGCGAAAACTGACGGGCCTACCTTCGACCGCTCCCTTTCCCAAGGGGGCGGTCGACACGCAGATGCACATGTATCTTCCGGGCTATCCCGCGTTGCCCGGCGGGCCGGGCCTTCCGCAGGATCCGCTGCCCGATGCCGCGGCTTATCGGCAGGTCATGGATTGGATGGGCGTCGACCGCGTCATCATCACCCAAGGCAATGCGCATCAGAAAGACAACGGCAACCTGCTGGCCTGTCTGGACGAGATGCGGGATTGCGCCTGGGGCGTCGCGGTCATCGACGGCAAGACGGACGACCGGCAGATGGCAGAGCTGTCCGCGCGGCGCGTGGTCGGGGCGCGGATCATGGATCTGCCCGGCGGGGCACTGAACCTGGACCATCTGGAGGAGGTCGATGCCCGTGCCCATGCTGCGGGCTGGATGATGGCGGTTCAGTTCAACGGCTCGGACATCCTCACCCATCTGCCGCGCCTGATGGCACTGAAATCGCGCTGGGTTCTGGACCATCACGGCAAGTTCTTCCGTGGCGCCGCGCCCGATGCGCCTCAGGTCGACGCCGTGCTGCAACTGATCGACAAGGGCAACTGCTGGTTCAAGTTCGCGGGCGTCTATGAAAGCAGCCAGCAGGGCTGGCCCTTTGCAGATATCGAGGGACTGTCGCGCCGCATTGCCGCCCACGCGCCGGAACGGATCGTCTGGGGCACGAACTGGCCGCACAATGGCATCGCGCGGACTGAGGATTATCCCGACGAGATCGAATTGGCCGAGTTGGTGCTGGACTGGCTGCCCGAAGGGGCGCGAGACCGCGTACTCGTCTCCAATCCAGAGGAGCTTTACCGAATACCGCCCGTTTGAGGCGATAACGAAGCGGACCGGAGGAACGGGTCCGCAAACAAAGGGAGGAAGAAGAATGAAACTGACCCGCACATTGCTGATTTGCGGAACCATCCTTGCGGCCGGCGCCAGCGCCGCCGTCGCGGCCGATTGCGAGGTGACGCTGCGCTCGTCCGACACGCATCCCGACGGCTATCCGACGGTCGAGGGCGTCAAGGCGATGGCGGCCGAGGTCAAGGACAAGACCCAGGGCCGCATCTGCATCGAAGTCTTTCCCTCGTCCCAGCTTGGCGAGGAAAAGGACGCGATCGAACAGACCCAGTTCGGCGTGATCGACATGGTCCGCGCCAGCTTCGGCTCGTTCAACGACATCGTGCCGGTGACGCAGACCGTCTCGCTGCCCTATCTGTATCGCTCGGAAGATCACCTTCACAAGGTTCTGGACGGCCCGATCGGTGACGAGATCGCCAAGGAATTCGAGCCCCATGACCTGGTGCTGCTGGCCTATTACGACGGGGGCGCACGCAGCTTCTACAACTCGAAAAAGGCGATCAAGACGGTCGACGACCTGAAGGGGATGAAGTTCCGCGTCATGCAGAACGACGTCTTCGTGGACATGATGTCGGCCCTGGGCGCGAATGCCACGCCGATGCCCTATGGCGAGGTCTATTCCTCGATCCAGACCGGCGTCATCGACGGGGCCGAGAACAACTTCCCCAGCTATGACAGCTCGGGCCATGCCGAGGTGGCCAAGTTCTTCACGCTTGACCAGCACCTGATCGTGCCGGAACTGGTCGCAATGTCGAAGACCAGTTGGGAAAAGCTATCCCCCGAGGATCAGGCCGTCCTGCGCGATGCGGCGAAGAATTCGGCAACTCTGCAGCGCAAGCTGTGGGCCGACCAGGAAAAGGCCAGCGAGGACAAGGTCATCGCCTCGGGGGCCGAGGTCACGCGTGATGTCGACAAGACCGCCTTCATCGAGGCGATGGTTCCGGTCTATGAGAAATACGTGACCACGCCCGAGGCCAAGGATCTGGTCAAGCGCATCCAGGATACCCAGTGAGCCCAGCGGCCCGCGGCACATGCCGCGGGCCTTTTTTCAAACCCGCAATATGGGGGAAGGAATGGGACAGGGAATTGCCGCATTGTCCCGGCTGAATGCCGTGCTGGCCAGGGGAAGCCTGTGGCTGGCCGGCCTTGGCCTGACCACGATGACGGTCATCGTCTTCGCGCAGGTCTTCATGCGCTATGTCATGAATGACAGTCTGCTTTGGGTCGAGCCGACCGCGATCCTGCTGATGAGCTGGTTCATCTTTCTGGGATCGGCCGTCGGCGTGCATGAGAATTTCCACATGGGCTTCGACGTGCTGATGCATTTCCTGCCCGAAAGCTTCGGCACCTGGCTGCGGCTGGCCTCCGACTTGTCAGTGCTGGTCTTTGGCGTCGGCATGTCGGTCTATGGCTGGCAGCTGATGGCCAAGACCTGGGGCGCTACGCTGCCGGTGATCCGCCTGCCGGGCGGGATGAGCTATATGCCACTGTTCGTCGGGGGCGTTCTCATCACGCTGTTTGTGCTTGAGCAGATCCTGTTGCGCCTGACCGGCAGAAAGCTCGAAACCGAGCCGGATGCCGAAGACGTGCTGATGACCGAGGCATGAGGACGGGCACCTGACATGGAATATCTTATCCTTTTCGGTGTCTTCACCGTACTTATGCTGATCGGCACGCCGATCGCCTTCTGCCTTGGGATATCAAGCCTTGCGACGGTCGGCTATCTCGGGATTCCCGCACTGGTCGTGTTCCAGCGGGTATCAGCGGGCATTTCGGTCTTCACGCTGATGGCCATTCCGTTCTTCATCTTCGCGGGTGACCTGATGGTCAGGGGCGGGATCGCGGCCAAGATCGTGGCCTTCGCGGGTTCGCTGATCGGTCATGTCCGGGGCGGTCTGGGGCAGGTCAACATCGCGGCCTCAACCCTGTTCGGCGGCATTTCAGGTTCGGCCGTGGCCGAGGCGGCGGCGGTCGGCGGCATCATGATCCCGCAGATGAAGGCGCGCGGCTATGGTGCGGATTACGCCGTCAACGTGACGTCGATGGCGGCGCTGATCGCCCTGTTGCTGCCGCCCAGCCACAACATGATCATCTATTCGATCTCGGGCGGCGGCAAGATTTCCATCGCCGACCTGTTCACGGCAGGGATCATCCCGGGCCTGCTGCTGGCGGTGGCGCTGTCGATCACGGCCTATATCGTCGCCCGCAAGCGCGGCTACCCGACCGAGGCCTTTCCGGGCTTTGCCCGCGTCTTCCGCTTCCTGCTGGAATCGCTGCCGGGAATGCTGCTGATCGCGATCATCTTCGGCGGCGTACGCTCGGGCATCTTCACGGCGACGGAAAGCTCGTGCATCGCGGTGATCTATGCCCTGCTTGTCACGGCCTTTGTCTATCGCAGCCTCAGCTGGAGCGATTTCGTCCATGCGACGCAGCAGGCGGTCCGCACCACCGCGATGGTGCTGCTGATCATCGGCATGGCGGGGGCGTTCGGATGGTTGATGGCCTATCTGCATGTCGCACAGATCTCGCTTCAGTGGATGCAGTCGGTTTCGAACAATCCCTTCGTGATCCTGCTGATGATCAACATCGTGCTGCTTGTCCTTGGCACCTTCATGGACATGTCGCCGCTGATCATCATCACGACGCCGATCTTCCTGCCGGTGGTCACGGCCTTCGGTGTCGATCCGGTGCATTTCGGGGTCATCATGATCCTGAACCTTGGGATCGGCCTGAACACGCCGCCGCTAGGGCCGGTGCAATTCGTCGCCGCCGCTGTCGCCCGCATCAGCATATGGGAGGCGATGCGCAGCGTCTGGCCCTTCTATGCCGCGGGACTGGTGGTGCTGATGATGGTCACATACATCCCGGCGCTGTCACTTTGGCTGCCGGCGGTCTTCAGATGACGCGAAAGGCCCGCCACCCGGCGGGCCTTTCAGTTTCCGGCCAGGCGCTCTGCCTGTTCGGGTTCGTCCAGACGCATCAACCCGCCATGGCGGCTTTTCTCGATCCGGCGCATGTGTTCGCGCGGGGAAAGCCCCAGCGTCCTCTTGAACATGCGCGAGAAATAATAGGGATCGGAATAGCCGATCTCGGCGGCGGTCGCTGCGACGCTCAGGCCTGATTCCAGGTGATGCATGGCGCGCTCCATGCGGCGGTATTCTTGGTATTTTCGTGGAGTGCGGCCGACACGGCGCTGGAATTCGCGCAGGAAGTAATCCGGGTTATAGGGCGCGGCCTCTACCGCGCGGACCGCGATCCCCGGATCGATGGGATTGGCCGATATCATGGTAGCGGCCTTCATCACCGCCAGATCCAGCGCATGGGCCCCCTCTGGCAGATAGGTGGCGCTGTCCCGCCAACCGATGAAGGCGTCCTCGATGAAAGCAATCAGCAGCACCATGAACAGGTGATGCTGCCCAAGCGTCACCGATTCCGGCGGTGCGCTTTGCCGGTAATGACGCGCCATCGGCTCAAGCAGCGACCAGCGCGACAGGCGCAGGCGCGGATGCAGGTCCATCTGCCCGATCAGGTCGTGGCGGCCATAGATGTCCAGCGTGAAATGCTGCGCGACCCCCCGATAGGTGCCTGGTCCCTCGTTCCGGCCTTGAAAGCGCTGGCCGCGGCGGATCAGCATCGCGTCGCCCGGCTCCATGATCCTGGTCTCGTCTTCGATGCGATAGATGCCGCGACCCTCAAGGCAGAGGATCAGGTCGTCGACGGGGTTGATCTTGTCGATGGCCCAGGTCGTCGAATGCTCCATCCGGATCGCCGCGCGGGTCAGCGTCAGTGTCAGCGCCGAAGGAGGAATGGCGGCCAGAATGCCGCCTTCGATTTCGTCCATCTTTTTTCCCTCGTTTGTCAATTCAGTCTGCGTGCTGATTGCGGTTAAGTCATCCCCGGAGAACGATCCACGGATCGACATTAACAGGGAGGAGATCGGGACAGCCAGTGCCCGGGCCGCACTTGACGGTCCCGGTCGACAGCACCCGGTCCGGAGGAAACACTTGCACGATTCCGCAACAAGGACAGGCATGTCTGCCCGCCCGGAAAGGGGTCCGGCATGAAGTCGCAGCGCTTTCTGGGGCTGGCCTATCTGGCCCCCTATGTGATCGGGCTTCTGGTCTTCACCGCGATCCCGTTCCTGGCGTCCTTTTATCTCAGCTTCACGCGCTATGACCTGATGACCGAGCCGCGATGGACCGGGCTGGCGAATTACACGAAGCTGTTCACCCGCGACCGCACCTTTGACAAGTCGCTGTGGGTGACGCTGACCTATGTGTTCCTGACCGTTCCGCTGAAGCTGGGCTTCGCGCTTTTCATCGCGGCGATCCTGAATTACCGGCTGCGCTTCATCAATTTCTTCCGCACCGCGTTCTATGTTCCCTCGATCCTGGGCGGATCCATCGCGATCGCGGTGCTGTGGCGCTATATGTTCGCGTCCGAGGGGCTGGTGAACATGATGCTGGCAGGCATCGGACTTGGGCCGGTCGACTGGTTCGGTGATCCGACCAACGCGCTGTTCACCATCACGCTGCTGCGCTGCTGGCAGTTCGGCTCGGCCATGGTGATCTTTTTGGCCGCGCTGCAGTCCATCGACAAATCGCTGTATGAGGCCGCGGCCATCGACGGGGCCAGCAAGACGAGGGTGTTCTTCGCGATCACGCTGCCGCTGCTGACGCCGGTGATCTTCTTCAACCTGATCATGCAGATGGTCCAGGCGTTCCAGGAGTTCAACGGCCCCTACATCATCACGCAGGGCGGTCCGCTGAAATCGACCTATCTGCTGCCGCTGTATATCTACGAAGAGGCGTTCAAGAAGTTCAACATGGGCTACGCCTCTGCCATCGCCTGGGTGCTGTTCGGCATCATCATGGTCCTGACCCTGATCGCCTTCTGGTCGTCGAAAAAGTGGGTCTATTACGCCGGCGACAAAAGGAGCTGACCCATGGACGTCAATGCCATGCTGGATATGGAAAGCTTCAACGAGGCCCAGGCCGCCCGTCGCGCCCGGCTTCGGCTGGTCTCGGCCACGATCCGCTATGTCCTGCTGTTCGCAGTCGGGCTGATGATGCTTTACCCGCTGATCTGGCTGGTCGGAGCCAGCTTCAAGACCAATTCCGAGATCTTCTCGGGCGCGGGTTTCCTGCCGCAAAACCCGACGCTCGACGGCTATGTGAAGGGTTGGCAGACCTCGACTCCGTATACCTTCGGCCGGTTCTTCTGGAACTCGTTCCTGATCATCCTGCCCAAGACCATCGGCACGGCGATCAGCTGCACGATGGCGGCCTATGCGTTCGCGCGCTTTGACTTCCCGCTGAAGAAGCTGCTGTTCGCGACGGTGATCGGGACGCTTCTGCTGCCGAACGTGGTGACGCGCATCCCGCAATACATCCTGTTCCGCGACCTGGGCTGGCTGGACAGCTTCCTGCCGCTTTGGGTGCCCTCGGCGCTGGCGGGGGATGCGTTTTTCGTCTTCATGCTGGTGCAGTTCCTGCGCTCGCTGCCCTCGGACATGGAGGAGGCGGCGCGGGTCGACGGGGCCAACAGCCTGCAGACGCTGGTCTATATCGTGGTGCCGATGCTGGCCCCGGCGCTGATCTCGGTCTGCCTGTTCCAGTTCATGTGGACCATGAACGATTTCCTTGGGCCTCTGATCTATCTGTCCTCGGTGGACAAGTATCCGGTCAGCCTCGCGCTCAAACTGTCGATCGATACAACTGAAGCCTTCGAATGGAACCGCATCCTGGCGATGTCGGTCCTGACCATCGCGCCCGCGCTGATCATCTTCTTCGCCGCGCAGCGCTATTTCATCGAGGGCATTTCCGCAGGGGGGGTTAAGGGCTGATGGCACGCGTCCAGCTTCGCAACGTCGAAAAAGTCTATGGCGGCACGGTCAAGGCCGTCCACGGCATCAACCTTGATATCGAGGACGGAGAGTTCATGGTTTTCGTCGGCCCCTCGGGCTGCGCGAAATCGACCACGTTGCGCATGATCGCCGGACTTGAGGATATCACCGGGGGCGAGGTCGTCATCGGCGGCCAGCGCGTCAACGACCTGCCGCCGGGCAAGCGCTCGATCGCGATGGTTTTCCAGAACTATGCGCTTTACCCGCATATGAAGGTGCGGGGGAATCTGGCCTTCGGACTGAAGATCGCAGGCAAGTCAAAGCCTGAAATCGCAAGCGCCATCAACGATGTGGCCCGCATTCTTGAGATCGAGCCATTGCTTGACCGGCTGCCCAAGCAACTGTCGGGCGGACAGGCGCAGCGGGTGGCGCTGGGGCGCGCCCTGATCAAGAAGCCGGGCGTCTTCCTGTTCGACGAGCCGCTGTCGAACCTTGACGCCAAGCTGCGCGCCTCGATGCGGGTCCGCATCACCGAGCTGCACCGGCGTCTGAAGGCCGAAGGGCTGTCCTCGACGGTGATTTATGTCACCCACGACCAGACCGAGGCGATGACGATGGGCGACCGCATCTGCGTCATGCAGGCGGGCCGCATCATGCAGGTCGCCACCCCGAAGGAGCTTTATGCCCACCCGGCGAACCTGTTCGTCGCGGGCTTCATCGGCAGCCCCGAGATGAACTTGCTGGAGGGTCAGCTTCAGGGTGGCGAATTCAGCATCGGTTCGCAGCGGCTGGCACTGGCCGAGGACGTTCTGGCGCGGCTTGCAAGCCAGCCACGCGACGCGGTGCTGGGCATCCGTCCGCAGCATCTGGCACTGGATCCCGCGGGCTTTCGCGCGCGCCTTACCAACGCAGAGTTCATGGGCCACGAGGTCTATCTTCATGCCGAGATGGAGGGGCAGAAGATCGTCGCCGTGGTCGGCGCTGGCGAATTCGAGCAACTGGGCCAAGCCGAGTTCATCGGCCTGAAGCCGGTTCCAGACCATATCCACGTCTTCGACAAGGCCGATGGCAGCAACGTGTCGCTGCATCGCCGCAGGCTGGCCGCCTGAGACCGGGGCTACAGAGGAGGAAACACATGAAATCGAACCGCTTTGCGGGGGTGCTGGCCGGCACCGCCCTGGCAACGATCACGCTGGTTCAGGTTGCTTCGGCCGATGAACTGCGCATGTCCTGGTGGGGCGGCGACAGCCGCCATGTCGCGACGCAGAAGGCGCTTGAGGTCTGCGGCGCCAAGCATGGCCACGTCATCAAGGGCGAATTTACCGGCTTCGACGGCTATCTGGAAAAGCTGACCACCCAGATGGCTGGCGGGACCGAGGCCGATATCGTTCAGGTCAACTGGCCGTGGCTGCCGCTGTTCTCGCGCGATGGCACGGGCTTTGCCGATCTGCGCCAGCTCAAGGGGCTGGACCTGACGCAATGGAGCGACGCGGATCTGGACTCGGCCTCGGTCAACGGCATTCTGCAGGGGATCTCGGTTTCGACCACCGGGCGCGCCTTCTTCTTCAACGAGACCACCTTCCAGAAGGCGGGCGTCGCCATTCCGACCAGCTGGCCCGAACTTGAGGCCGCGACGAAGACGATCAAGGAAAAGCTGGGCGACGATTACTATACCTTCAACGCGGTAAAAGAGACTGCACAGCTTCTTGTGACGCTGGCCGTGGTGCAGAAGACCGGCAAGGACATGGTTGATCCCAAGGCCAACCGCGTCGCCTGGACACCCGAAGAACTGACCCAGGGCATCGCCTTCCTTGGACATCTGGTCGAGATCGGCGCGCTGCGGTCGCAGAAGGAAGAGGCTTCGGACGGAAACGTGAACCTGTTCGAAAAGCCGGACTGGGCCGCTGGCAAGATCGCGGGATCCTATGAATGGGACTCGACCTATTCGAAATATGCCGATCCCCTGCAAGAAGGTCAGATGCTGAAACCGGTCCCGATGCTGCATGTCGAGGGCGCGGGGACGGATGGCGTCTATCGCAAGCCGTCGATGCTGCTGTCGATCTCGAAGAACTCGAAACATCCCGAGGCCGCAGCGCAGATCCTGAACTGCCTGCTGAACGAACCGGAAGGGATCGACGCGCTGGGCACATCGCGGGGGCTGCCATCGTCCAAGGTCGCGGCCGAACGTCTGGCCGGGCAGGGTGAGCCGGAGGTACGCGCCGCAAACGAGATCGTGGTCGCGGCCTCGGGTCCGACAGTTTCGCCCTTCAACGAACATCCCGAGATCCGGGGCATCTTCATCGATACGCTCGAAGAATACGCCTATGGCCAGCTTGGCGCCGAAGATGCGGCCCAGCAGATCATCGACGGCGTGAACGACGTCCTGGCCGAATTCGACTGACGCATCCGCCCGCCGCGCCGTGTCGCGTGGCGGGCCTCTGAAAGGCAAGATCGTGAAACCCATCCCCCTCGCCGTGACGGCGCGGGCCGCTGCCTTGCGGCTTCCCGTCAGCGGTGCCTTGTATCATCTGCCCCGTCCGCTGGGCTGGTCCCTTGTTGTGCCCGGCGGTTCAGATCGCCGGGGCATCGCGGATGCCGCGATCCTGATGCTGGACAGGCTGGAGCCGGAGACCCCTTACCGCCTGCGCGTCGCAGGGATGGACGAAATCGAATTTCGCACCCGCGCCTGTGCCGGGATGCATGTCGCGGCAGGCCTGGTCCCGGCGCGCGATCCGGGCGATCTGGATGCCGCGAGGGGGAACGCGTCGCGTCTTGTCGCCGCGATTGCCAATCTGCCGCGGGGGGGCACGCTGGTCGTGCCGCCGGGTGACTGGCTGGCGATGCCGGTCGCGCTTCGTTCGGACATGGTGCTGCACTTGTCACACGGGGCGGTCCTGCGCGCGCCGTCGGACCGGCGCGGCTGGCCGATCCTGCCCGCCCGCGACGGGCAGGGCAGGATGCTGGGAAGCTGGGAAGGACTGCCCGCCGCCTGCTTTGCCGCCCCGTTGCATGCGATCGGGGCCGAGCGCCTGGTGATCGAGGGGCCTGGCATGCTGGATGGCGGCGGTGCGCAGGGCGACTGGTGGACATGGCCCAAGGGCACGCGGGACGGAGCGCGGCGCCCGCGCGGGCTGCATCTTGTCGATTGCCACGATGTCACGCTGCTGGGCTTTTCCATCCGCAATGCGCCAAGCTGGACCATCCACCCGCAGGGATGCAGCGATCTGGTCGCCGCCGGATTGCAGGTCGATGCCCCGCCGGACAGTCCGAACACCGATGGGTTCAACCCGGAAATGTGCCGCAACGTGCTGATCGCCGGCATTCGGTTTTCGGTTGGCGACGATTGCATCGCGGTCAAGGCGGGCAAGCGCGGACCCTTGGGCGAAGATGACCATCTACGGGAAACGCGCGGCATCCGCATCCGGCATTGCCTGATGCAGCGCGGGCATGGCGGGCTGGTAATCGGCTCGGAAATGTCGGGCGGCGTCCAAGATGTCGCGATCGAGGATTGCGAGATGCGGGGAACCGACCGGGGGCTTCGCATCAAGACCCGCCGGGGACGGGGCGGCGCGGTGTCGGGCATCGCCATGCGCCGGGTGCGGATGGACGGCGTCGGGACCGCGATCTCGGTCAATGCGCATTACCATTGCGATGCCGACGGTCACGCGCATCGGGTGCAGGATCGCGCGCCCGCGCCCGTGGACGCGACCACGCCCCGTATCGACGGCATTCTGGTCGAGGACGTGACCATCCGCGACCTTGCCCATGCGGCCGGATGTTTCCTTGGACTGGCCGAGGCGCCGATCCGGAACATCCGGGTCCGGAACCTGCAGATCGAATCCCTTGATCCCGCGGCGCGGCCCGCGCTGCCCGACATGGCCGATCACATTCGTCCCATGCTTCACGAAACCCTGCTGGCCGAACAGGCCGATCTGGATTGCGACGATCCGGGCCTGATCTCGACCGCACCGATTACCCTACAAGAGGTGACCCATGTCCCCGACTGAATATTTCGACGCCTTCTGCCAATCCTACCGTGCCTACAAGAAGGGGGCGTGGTGCTATGAGGATGGCTGCGTCTATCGCGGTCTGGACCTGCTGGCCGAAGCGACGGGGGACCGGCGCTGGCGCGGGCATCTTCACCGGCTGGCAGATGCGCAGATCGCGCCGGATGGTGCGCTTGCGGGATATCGGGTCGAGGAATTCAACATCGACAATATCCTGGCCGGGCGCGTGCTGATGCCCATGGCGCGCGAGACGGGGGATCCCCGCTACATGGCGGCGGCGCGGGGGCTGGTCGGGCAACTGGACCGGCATCCGAGGATCGGCACCGGGAACTATTGGCACAAGCTGCGATACCATCACCAGGTCTGGCTGGACGGCCTTTACATGGCGCTGCCCTTTCAGGTCGAATACGCGCTTGCAACCAACGAGCAGGCGCGGATCGCGGATGCCCTGTCGCAGTTCCGCACGGCGCTGGATCTGACCGAGACCGCCTCGGGGCTGCATGTCCACGGCTACGACGAAAGCCGCCAGCAGGCATGGGCCGACCCCACGTCCGGCCGGTCCCCGGCCGTCTGGGCGCGTGCGATGGGCTGGCTGGCGATGGCGCTGGTCGACGTCCTGGCGATCCTGCCCCCGGGTGACGAGGTGACCGCGCTTCGCCAGCGCAGCTTGCGGATGTTGTTGAAGCTGGCCGATCTGCAAGGTCGGAGCGGTCTTTGGCCGCAGGTGCTGGAGGCGCCGGGACTTGTCGGGAATTACGACGAAAGCTCTGCCTCGGCGATGCTGGCATACGCCTTCCTGCGGGCGGCGCGGACGGGGCAGGCGCAGGGTGCGGATGCACTCCGCCTGCGCGCCGCGGGGCTTGCCGCCCTGCGCGGGCTTGAGACGGGTCGGCTGGTCGCCCATGACGGGGTCACGCGCCTTGAAGGCATCTGCCGGGTGGCCGGGCTGGGCGGGTTCGGCGGCGTCTATCGCGACGGAACGCCCGCCTATTACCTGACCGAAGAGGTGGTGGCCGATGATGCCAAGGGGGTCGGCCCGCTGATGATGGCCCATGCCGAAGGCGTGCTGCTTGCGAAATCGGTTGCCGAGACGGCCGAGACCCGGCAGGCATGACCACGGAACCGGAGATCACCAAGGAGCAAGCCATGACCCGACCCGAATATCCCGTCGCCCATCCTTCGGACGGGGTCGCCCGGCAGGTTCTGGCGGAAGATCCCGACCTGATGGTTGTGTCCTTCCGCTTTCAGGCCGGTGCCGTGGGCGCCTTGCATGACCATTCGCACACCCAATCGACCTATGTCGCCAGCGGCCGTTTCCGCTTTTTCCGCGGCGACGAGGTGCTTGAGCTGGGGCCGGGGGACAGCATCGTCATCGGCTCGGGCCTGCGTCATGGCTGCGAATGCATCGAGACGGGTGAGCTGATCGACTGCTTCACGCCGCGGCGCGACGATTTCCTGTGACCTGCCCGGGACCGCTCCGGTGGCTCGGTCCCTTTACGCGGGAATGATATGGGGCGCGGGCTGGTTGCTGAACCGGCCCCGCGCATCGATGATCAACCGCGCATGGTCGCGCAGCATCGCGTAATCGACATCGCTGTGATCGGTCAGGATCAGTACCGCGTCATACGAGGCGACGGCCTGGGGCGTAAGCTCGACCGAGGCGAGGTCAAAGGAATGTTCGCGCATGACCGGAAAGACCGGTACCTGACCATCCGCATAATCGATATGCGCGCCCCAGTCGCGCAGCCGCTCCATCACCAGGACCGAAGGGCTCTCGCGCACGTCGTCCACGTCCCGCTTATAGGCGATGCCAAGGACCAGAAGCCGCGCGCGCGACATGACAAGGCCGCGCGCGTTCAGCGCCTGCAGCGTCTTGCCGACGACATATTCGGGCATCGAGGCATTGACCTCTCCCGCGAGCTCGATGAACCGGGTGTGGATGCCGTATTCCCGCGCCTTCCACGTCAGGTAGAAGGGATCGACGGGGATGCAATGGCCACCGATGCCCGGTCCGGGATAGAAGGCCTTGAAACCGAAGGGCTTGGTCGCGGCGGCGTCGATCACCTCGAAGATGTCCAGCCCCATGCGCTGGGCGACGATCTTCAATTCGTTCACCAGCCCGATATTCACGGCGCGATAGATGTTCTCCAGCAGCTTGACCATTTCAGCCGCGCGGGACGAACTGACCGGAACCACCGTGTCGATGAAGGTCGAGTAAAGCGCCACGCCCGCGCGTTGCGAGGCTTCGTCATCCGCGCCAACGACCTTCGGGATGCGGCTGGTGTCGAAATCGGGATTGCCGGGATCTTCGCGTTCCGGCGAATAGGCAAGGAAGGCGTCCTGACCGGGAGTCAGCCCGGCCGCGACCAGCCGGGGTGCAAGCACTTCGGCGGTGGTGCCTGGCCAGGTCGTGCTTTCCAGGGCCAGAAGCTGGCCCGCGCGCAGATAAGGCCCAAGGGAATCCATCGTCGAAGTGACGAATTGCAGGTCGGGTTCGCGGTGCTTGTCCAGCGGCGTTGGCACGCAGATCAGCAGCGCGTCGCATTCTGCGGCGCGGCTGTAATCGCAGGTTGCCTCGAACCCGCGCGCGCGCATGGCGCGGATCGCGTCGGCGGGGATGTGGCGGATCGGGCTTTCCCCGGAATGAAGCTGGCGCACGCGCTCGGGCAGGATGTCGAAGCCAAGGACCGGCAGCCCGATCTCGGTGATGCGCATGGCCAGTGGAATGCCGACATATCCCAGCCCGACGATGCCGACGCGTGCCGTCCTGTCCGCGATCTTCTTCAGCAGTTCGTCAAGCATCGGGGCCTCGTTCGCAGCGTCGGACCCGACCTAGCACGGCACGCCTGACCGCACCATAGCGGCGACCGGCAGGCCGGGCGCCGGTGTCACAGGAAGCGCGCACTTTCCGCGTCTTGCAGCGGATAGACGATCAACCCGCTTTCGCGTCCACGCACCTGCACCATCTGCCCGGCCAGGTCGGCCCAGGGACGGTCCTGCGCCTGCATGACCTCTTGCGAGGCGACGATCGGGGCGTGCAGGTCCTTGGACACCCCTTCAAGCCGGCTGGCCACGTTGACCGTATCGCCGATCGCGGTTTCGCTGAGATTGCCGGAAAAACCCATGCTGCCGATGATGGCGGAACCGGCATGGATGCCGATGCCCACGTCGATGCGCACGCCCATGTTCCTTATCAGCTCCTCGTTCAACGCGGCGACATTGCGCCGGATCTGGGCGGCGCTGCGCAGCGCCGACTGGCTGGCGACGTTCAGGTCGGTGTCGATCCCGAAGACGGCCATGGCCCCGTCGCCGATGAACTTGTCGACCCTGCCGCCATTCGCCGCGACGGCGTTGCCGACAATGTCGAAATACAGGTTCAGCAGAAAGACCACGTCATAGGGCAGATGCCGCTCACTCAGCGTGGTGAAGCTGCGCAGGTCGCAGAACAGGACCGCGATTTCATGTTCGCGGGGCGGCATGGCCTGCCCTTCGGCGGCATGGGTCCGGGGCGGCTCGACCAGGCGTGCGACGGTGACGGCGGCGCGGGGGCGCAGCTGGCAGGCCAGTCGCACATCCGGCCCGGCCTGGATCCGCGCCAGCGTCGCGGCCTCAAGCGGGCTGGGCAGCGGCAGGGGCTCGTCGCTGGCCATGATCCGCACCCTGCAGGTCGAACAGCGCCCGTTTCCACCGCAGACCGAATAATGCGCGATGCCATTCGCCCAGCTTGCCTCAAGGATCGACATGCCGGGATTGGCGCGCGCCTGTTCGCCGCCCAGATAGCTGATCTCGATCTGGCCCGACCGTCCCAGGAACGCGCGCAGCTGGCGCAGGATCAGGACCATCGCGATCAGCAGGATCCATCCCGTTCGCAGCCCGGTCGAGATCATCGCGATCCGGTTCGAGCCAAGATAGGCCTCGGGCAAGGGTGGCAGAGGGGGATGCATCGACATTTCTTCGCGCGCGATGCGGTCCACCGTCTCGACCCCCGCCACGCCATAGCCGATCAGCGCCAGCACCGGCAGCAGGACCGCCGCGGCGACGATACCGGTGCGGATGCGCCGGAAGCCGGGATTGGTCGCCAGCACGCGCCCAAGACCATAGCAGCCGTGAACCCAGACGATCACCAGTGCCACGGATTGCTGGATCGACATGATCGGGTTGTCGTGCCACTGCGCTGTCAGCACCATCCGGTAGCTGGGTTCAAGCCCGCGCAGCGGTTCCTGCAGGCGCATCGCCATCGCGTGGTCGATCAGCAGATAGGGGATCAGCAGGCCCAGGATCAGAAGGATCAACTCGCCCAGCGGCATCTGCAGCGTTCGCCGCGAATACAGCGTCCAAAGCGACAGCCCGGCATGGATCAGGCAAGAGCCATAGAACAGCACCGTGCCCGGCAGCGTGCGCCACGGCATGGCCAGCCATTGTCGCGCATCCTCGGCCAGCGGGATCGAGGCGATGAGCAGTGAATGGTTCGTCAGGTGCATGATGACGAAGCACAGGATCACGCTGCCCGAGATCTGCCGCGCCAGAAGCATGGCCGGACCGCTGCGTCCCGGAAAGGCACCGCCCGCGCCATCGGGGGAAACCGCGCTCATGATCGCACCATCCGGCAGGGCCGTCGCGCTGCAGGGGCGGCGCGGCGGGAACGGGCAGCAAGCCGAGATGGCATCACGCTTTGCCGGTCCTTTCCGGATCGGGGGAAGCGAGTGCCCTGGCCGCGATAAGCTGTTCGGTCGTCCATGCCAGACGCTCCGCCAGCACGCGCATCATGTGCACGCATATGCTGCTGTCTTCCGAAAGGATCTTCAGGAAATACTTTGGTTCAATTGAAAGCACGTCAAGGTTCTCGGCGGCGCGCACGGTGGCCGTGCGGCTGCCCCCGCAAAGCAGGGCGATTTCGCCGATGATGTCGCCGACACCAAGCTCGGCCACCTTGATCGCGCGCCCGTCGTCATCCGACAGCACATCGACCCGGCCAGCGATGATGATATAGGCCGTATCGGCATCGTCGCCCTTGCGAAACAGCACTTCGCCCTTGTCAAAATGCACCCGATGGGACGCGAAGGCCAGTTTCTTCAACCGCCCGATCTCGATGCAGGAGAACAGCGGTGCCTGTCGCAGCGCGTTCACTTCGTCACTCAGCGCCATCTCGGGCCTCATGTAAACACCATCGTGCTGTCCGACTTCTGCGCCGCTTTCAGATCGCAGAAGCTTCCGTCGAACTCGACGCTGCCGCGGTCGAAGATGATGACGCGCTGGAACAGGTGGGCCATGCGCGTGTTCGACAGCACCCAGATCACCGCCGGCTTTTCCTCGTGGCGTTGCAGGGCTTGCAGGGTCGCCCCAACGATAGCCTCGTGCTGGCGAGGGTCAACCGCGGAAAGCGCCTTGTTCAGCACATAATACTCGGATTGCCGGATCAGCGCGCGCGCCAGGCTCAGCCTTTGGCGCTGCGCAAGGTTCAGGCGCCGCCCGGAAATGCCAACGTCCTCTCCCAGGCCAAGGCGCAGGATGTCCTGCGAGACGCCCGCCTGGCGCAGGTATCCCACGATCAGGTCGAACAGCTTGCGCTGTGTCTCGGGGTTGTTGCGGGCAAGCTTGCCGAACAGGATGTTCTCGATCACGCGGGCGGCGTCGTTATAGGTGTCGGACTGATAGGGGGTGATCAGCGCGCGCAATTCCTTTGGCAGCGCCTCGGCCAGCATGGCGCGGGCCTTGACCACCTTGTCGCTCAGCGCGTCGCTGAGCAGGCCCAGCCGCATCTGCACCTCGTTATAGGACAGGCTCAGCGTCAGCATCCGGAAACGGTCGTCGGGCTTTGCATCCACCAGCCTGCCGCGATGGGTGCGGGCGACCAGCTGGCGCAGTTCGGGGATGTCCTGCGGGTTCAGGAAGGGCATCTGCGCGAAAAGCGTTTCGTCCTCGCCCTCGTCGCCGACCAGTTCCAGGATGTTCTCGGCCATTTCGTGGCCAAGGTCGAACAGGTCGCCTGCCAGCCCCAGATCGTCCCCGATCTTGCGGGCAGCATCGCTGCGCAGGATGGTCGTGCCCGCATCGGGCGAGGCAAGCTCGCCGAACAACAGGTTCTCGCCCAGACTGGCGCGCGAGTTGTAGCGCTGGGTATCGAAATGCTCGATCGGGATCTTGGCGGCCCCGCTGGCCTGATCCGCACGCAAGCGGTGGCGCAGGCTGACGATGACGGATTTCAGATGCTCGTGCTCTCCCGGTGCCAGCCGGGCGCGCAGGCCCATGCCCATGACATCCGGCGCAAGCCCTGTCGTCTCAAGCGCGGAGACGATGGCCGCGTCAAGATCGCGCGCCCCGTCGGCCGTGGGGGGGACCAGCGCCCGATCGATCCAGTCCGCATCCACCGGGAATTCGGCATTGCCCGAGGCGCGAGCTTCGGTCAGTTCCCAGCGCGCCCGCCGGGCGGCCAGCGCATCCGTCGCCTCGGGGACGGAATAGGGCGCGTGGCGCAGGCCATAAAGCAGGTTGTCGTAAAGGCTGCCCTGAAAGAAGTAATCCTGCTGCGTGATATAGGTGATGCGGCGACCCAGCAGGTATTCGGGCATGTCCTCGATCGGCTCGCCCGCGACGGTCATGCGGCCGCTGGTCGGCCAGACCGCGCGGCCCATGACGGCTGCCATCACCTCGGCCCCCGAGCCGGTATTGTCGATCATCGCCACCGTCTCGCCATGCGCAAAGGACAGCGACACCCGGTCCAGCAGCTTTTCGCCAGCGCCGTCCTCCTGCACCTCAAGCGCCGAGGCGGTCAGCGGGGCCCCAAGCGCCCCCGTTTCCAGGCTGAGGCAATGCAGGCGCTCGTCGATCAGCATGGGGGCACGGAACTGCTCGACCACGGTTTCGCATTTCACGCGCACATCCTGACGGGCCTGGTCCCAGTCGATCAGCTCTTTCAGGGGGCCGGGCAAGTCCTTGTAGGCGTTGATGACGGCGACAAGCTGGCCCACATCCAGTTCTCCCTTGATCGTCAGGTAGCCACCGAACGAATAGAAGACGAAGGGCGTGATCTGTGCCAGGAAGTTGTTCAGGAACTTGACCATGAACTTCCACTGATACAGGTCGTAGCGGATCTTGAAGATCCGGCCCAGCCGGGCGCTGATATCGGCGCGTTCGTAATTGGTCGTGTCCATCGCGTGGATGGTCGAGATCCCATCCATCAGCTCGCCGATGCGGCCCGAAAGCTCGCGCGCGGTCAATTGCCGCTGGCGTCCCAGCTCGATCAGGCGGCGGCGCATCCGGGGAATGATCGCGACCTGGATGCCGGCGATGAAACCCGCGACCGCGCCCAGCCACAGGTTCTGCACGCAGATGAAGATCATCGCCATCAGTGCCTGCCCGGTCAGCATCACCGGTTGCACAAAGGCATCGCCGGTAAAGCCGCCCAGCGGCTCGACCTCGTCCTTGATCATGCTGGCGGCTTCGGCGGGCTTGATGCGCCGGAACTGCTGGGGCGGAAAGCGCAGGATGCGGTCCACCAGCTGATAACGCACCCGGCGCAGCAGGCGTTCGCCCATGCGGCCCTTGAAGGTGTTGATGTAATACTTGAAGAGCCCGTTGATGATGACCAGCGACAGGAAGGTGAAGCTTAGCGCCATCAGCATCGGCATCCGCTCCAGCGGTACGCCTTCGAAAAGCACCACCTGGCCGAAGACCGGCAAGTCAGGGGCGATGCGCATGAAGATCTGGGTCGAGGTGGCGGTCTCGAACCCCTGGCCCTGGATGGGGCCGTTGACGATCTGCTTGGGCAGGTCAAACGAGATGTAATAGGGGATCATCGAGATGACGACGATGAACAGAATCCAGATCTGCGAACGTCGCGTATAGGTCCAGATGAACCGGGTGAGACCTTGTTCCATCGCTATTCCTGCCTGGCGCCCGGTCGCGACGCTGCCGGGACGGCGTCACGAGGGGTCGTTTCGGATCGTTGGCGATTGCGTCCGACGATTGCAAGTGCTTGTGTCGCATGGCTCCTTCGCCGTCCACCCGTTCCCAGCCCGACATGGCCCAACCAGATGAGGATTGCCCTTTACGCCCCGCTGAAATCCCCGGATCATCCGGTTCCTTCCGGGGACCGGACGATGGCTCGCCTGCTGATGCGCGCCTTGGCGCTTGCGGGCCACGAGGTGCGGCTGGCATCGGATCTGCGGGTGTTCCTGAAGGCGCCGGATCACGGACTTCTGAACAACGCGCGCAGCGCTGCCGCGGCCGAAATCACGCGGATCGACCGGCTTTGGCGGATGCAGGGCGCGCCGGACCTGTGGCTGTGCTATCACCCCTATTACAAATCCCCCGACCTGATCGGGCCGGTGCTTTGCCGCCGCTTCGGGGTTGCCCATGCCACGGTCGAGGCGTCGTGGTCGCGCCGACGCAATCTTGGCGACTGGGCCGAGGCGCAGTCCGAGGTCGTGGGGATGCTGAAATCCGCCGCGGCGAACGTCTCGCTGACTGCACGGGATGCGGCGGGGCTTGAGGCGCTGGGCGTCGGTGTCCGTCGCCTGCCGCCCTTTGTCGATGTCGCGCCCTTCATGGCCGCGCCCCGGCCGGTTGCGGGCCATCTTGTCACCGCAGCCATGATGCGTCCGGGGGACAAGCTGTCCAGCTATTGCGCGCTGGCGCGGGCGCTGGAAAAGGTGCCCGGCGAATGGCGGCTGTCGATCGCCGGGGATGGCCCGGCGCGCCCCGAGGTCGAAGCAGCCTTCGCGTATCTTGGTCCCCGCGTCGTCTTTCATGGCCAGCTGGACCAGCCGCAACTTGCGGCGCTTCTGGCGCAGGGGTCGCTTTACCTGTGGCCGGGGCATGGCGAGGCCTTTGGCCTTGCCGCGCTTGAGGCGCAGGCGGCTGGTCTGCCGGTCGTCAGTGAAAATACCGCCGGTGTCCCCGAGGTGGTGCAGGACGGCGAAACCGGATTGCTGACGCCAGAAGGCGACGTGTCGGCCTATGCCGCTGCGGTGACCGGACTGCTGGCAGATCCTGCCCGCCGCGAGCGGATGGCCGTGGCGGCGCGGCGCTTTGCGCAAGGCGAGCGCAGCCTTGAGCGTGCGGCCGTCCTTCTCGACTCGATCCTTGAAAAGGTGCAGCGATGATCCAGGTATTTCGCCGCGCCCTTGCCGCCGCTTCCGATCAGGGCCGGGTCCTGCGCTTCTGGCTGCGCGACGATGACGCCACCCGGCCCGGACCAAGGCTTGAGCGGCTGATCTCGCTCTGCGAGCGGCATGGGGTTCCCCCGACGCTGGCGGTGGTGCCGGCGGGGCTTGACCCGGCGCTGGGAGGGCTGCTGACGGGGGATGCGCGCGTCGCCCTGCATGGCTGGTCGCACAGGAACCATGCCGGTCCCCGCGAAAAGAAGCAGGAGCTTGGCCCCCATCGTCCCGCGGCCGAGGTGCTGGCGGAACTGGCAGAGGGCAGGGACCTGCTGGGCCGGGTCTTTCCGGGCCGGGTGCTGGACCTGCTTGTGCCGCCGTGGAACCGCATTGCACCCGCCGTGGCCGAGGGGCTGCCGGGCATCGGTATCCGCGCCCTTTCCGCCTATGGCAGGATCAACGCACGGGCGCTGCCGGTCCTGAATGCCGATATCGACCCGATCGACTGGCGCGCGCGGCGCAGTCTGCGCGATCCCGCGCTCTTGTGGCAGAAGCTGGCACTTCGGGCGCAGATCGACCGTCCCATCGGCATCCTGACCCATCACCTGGATCACGACGAAGCTGTGTGGCAGTTTCTTGACCTGCTGATGGGGATGACCGCGGGACCGCATTGCCGCTGGATCACCCCCGAGGAGATGATGCCCGACTTGCTCTCCAAAGGCGTTACCAGCTTTTCCAGTCGATCAGCAGACCGTGCCGGTCCCTGAACCTTTGAAGTTCGGCCATGGGTGCGCGGCGGGGCAGGTGCCCGGCCAGAATGTCATGCGCGGCCATCGACGCTGGGCAAAGCCGGGCGAACAGCGTGAAGATCAGCGGACCCGTCACCCACCACGCAGGCGCGCGGGGCAAGGCCGCCACGGCATCGGGCAGGGTGCGGATCAACGCGCGCAACGCCGGATGGGCCTGCGGAGTCGAGATCAGCGCATTCGTCAGCAGGACCGGCCCGCGCCCGGTGACGCGGGGCGTATCCTCGGCCAGAGAGGACAGGCCGCAGGGGGGCAGGAAGTGATCGAAATCCATGTCGGCGCGCGCGGGAAAGAAATCTGCATCCAGATAGATGCCCCCTTGGGCATCAAGTACCAGATAGCGTGCGACATCGACGGCACCGGGGTAATCCCCCTCGGCCAGCATTCGGCGATAGACCGGATGGTCGGTGGCGCCGATCCGCTCCAGCGCCGCTTCGTCCCACAGGCAATAGGCGCGCCCCTGTCGTGCACACCATGCCTGCCAGGCGGCCAGCGACGGGGGGCGGGGCAGGGAGCCGATCCAGATCTGGTGCAGGATGCGGGGAACGGGTGCCAGGGCCATCTCTGCCGCCTGCCTGCGTTCCATCGGGTCAAGCACCGCCATTGGCAGAAGCGCGTCAAGCGCCGGTCCCTGGCTTGCCTGCCAGCCCAGCTTGTCGATCAGGCGACCCTCGGCCCGTGCAAGGTGCAGAAGTGCCGCATGAAGGCGCCGGGGCAGGCCGGCAAGTGTAAGGGGACCCATGGGTGCATCACCCGTTACAGTCGGTTCTGCCTCAAGCAGCTGGGCCAGGGTGCGCGCATCGTCGAACCGGCCGGTACGGGTCAGCTGCGCCAGCACTTCAAGCTGCGCGTCGAACCAGTGCTTGTCCCTGCCTTCCGCCATGATCCGGATGCCTTTCTGATGTCCCGCGCCATCCCTCGACGGCGCGCATCACGAACCGGCATGGACAGACCCCGGATGCTTGACTAGCATTCCCGCCAAGGATTTACAGCCGAGAACGGCCCGGCCCAGATGACCCAAAGCCGAGATCTATTGCGCATCGAGAACCTCAACGTGGGGTTCTCGTTCTATGGGGGCCGGATCGACGCCGTGCGCGGCGCTTCGCTGCGTGTGCTGCCGGGACGGATCACGACACTGGTGGGGCAGTCAGGCTCGGGCAAATCGGTGATTGGCCGCGCGATCATGGGGCTGCATCCGACCCATGCCGAAACTTCGGGACGCATCCTGTTCGACGATCCGCATCTTCAGGACCATGGGGTGGTCGACCTGGCGACGCTGCCGCCCGATGGCACCAGGATGCGGGCCATCCGGGGAAACCGCATCGGGATGATCTTTCAGGAACCGATGAGTTCCTTTTCGCCTGTCCACACCATCGGCAACCAGATCGACGAGGCGCTGCGCATCCATTCCGTCCTGACCCCGCGCGAGCGCGCCGAACGGATCGAGCAGATGCTGGCGGATGTCGGCTTCTCGCATCCTCGGCAGGTCGTGGGACGCTATCCCTTCGAGATGTCGGGGGGGATGCGCCAAAGGGCGATGGTCGCGCAGGCGCTGATCTGCGATCCGGCCCTGCTGATCGCCGACGAACCGACGACCGCACTGGACGTGACCATTCAGGGGCAGCTTCTGAACCTGCTGCGCAAACTGCAGGAACAAAGGGGCATGGCGATCCTGCTGATTACCCATGACCTTGGCGTGGTGGCGAACCTCGCCGACGAGGTGGTGGTGATGTATCGCGGAGAGGTCGTGGAATCTGGTCCGACCGAGCCGATCTTCCGCCGTCCCAGCCATCCCTATCTGCAAGCGCTGATGCAGGCGGTTCCACATTTCGACATGGCGCCGGGGGAAAGGCTGCGACCGCTGGTGCCGGTCAAGGTCGACGGTTCGGCGCTGGGCGTAGCGCGCCCCAAGCAAGGGGATGGACCCCTGCTTGAGGTCAGTGGCCTGACCAAGTCGTTTCGACCCCGCGATGGCGGGATGTTCCGCACGCCCCCTCCGGTCCGGGTAGTGTCGGATGTGGGTTTCACCATCCGGCGCGGGCGCACTCTGGGGCTGGTCGGCGAATCCGGATCGGGCAAGACCACGGTGGGCAAACTGATCGTCCGCGCCATCACTCCGGATGCGGGGCAGGTGCTGCTGGACGGACAGGACATGCTGGCCGCCAAGGGGGATGAGTTGATGGCGCTGCGGCGCCGTGTGCAGATGGTTTTTCAGGATCCGGTCTCATCCCTGTCGCCGCATATGACGATCGGCAACATCCTGACCGAACCGCTGGAGGTCCATGGCGTCGGCGACCGCGCCAGCCGCCGCGATCTGGCCCGCGACCTGATCCGTGCCGTCGGCCTACCCGAGCGCGACCTTGCGCGCTATCCGCACAGCTTCTCGGGCGGGCAGCGCCAAAGGATCGGTATCGCCCGCGCACTGGCGCTGGGCCCCGAACTGATTGTCTGCGACGAGGCGACTTCGGCGCTGGATGTTTCTGTCCAGGCGCAGGTGCTGAACCTGCTCAAGGATCTGCAGCGCGACCTGGGGCTGACCTATCTGTTCATCTCGCATAACCTTGCGGTCGTGAACTACATGTCCGACGACGTGGCGGTGATGCAGGCCGGCCGGATTGTCGAGATCGGCCCGCGCGAGATCATCATGAAAAACCCCGTCCATCCCTATACCCGCGCGCTGCTGGCGGCGGTGCCCTATCCCGACCTGGACCGGCCGCTGGATTTCGCGGCGCTGGGCGCCAACGCCAAGCCCTCGGGCTGGGCGCCCGCATTCCACGGACCGGCGCTTGAGCCGATGGACCTGGGATCGGGCCATCTGGTGTTGGTGCGCCCGGACGCGTCGCGGGCGGAGATCATGGCATGACCCGCCTGTCGCGCCGCGAAGCGCTGGCCCTGCTGGCGGCGGGTGCGACCCTGCCCGGCGCGTTGCGGGCCGAGCCGCAGATTTTTCGCGGCCCGCCCTCGCTTCACGCCCGCATTCTGTCGGGCGAGCTGCCCCCGGTCGGGCACCGGCTGCCGATGATCCCCCGCGTCATCCGCCTTGAGGGAGAGGAGAGCGCCCCCGGCCGCTATGGCGGTCGCCTGCGCATGCTGATCGGCGGCGCGCGCGACATCAGGCACGTCCCGGTGATGAGCTATTCGCGGCTGGTGGGTTATGACCGGAACTTCATCATCCAGCCGGATATTCTGGAACGCTTTCACGTCGCGAACGAGCGTATCTTTACCTTCCGCCTGCGGCGCGGGCACCGCTGGTCGGATGGCAGCCCCCTGACGGCCGAAGATTTCCGTTTCGCATGGGAAGATATCGCCCTTCATCCCGAAATGTCGCGCAGCGGTCCCCCGGCCGAGATGCGCGCCGCCGGGGATCCGCCGCGCTTCGAGGTGCTGGACGATCTGACGGTGCGCTATTCCTGGGACAGCCCGAACCCGGCCTTCCTGTCGCGGCTGGCGGCGCCGGTTCCGCCGCGACTGGTGTTGCCCGCAGCCTATCTGCGCCAGTTCCACGCGGATTATCAGACGCCCGAGGAACTCAAGCGCCATGTCATCGCCGAACGTGTCGATGACTGGGTGGCCTTGATGCAGAAGATGTCGCGCCAGAACCGCCCCGAGAACCCGGCATTGCCGACGCTTGAGGCATGGATGCCGATGACCGTGCCGCCCGCCGACCAGTTCGTGTTCGACCGCAATCCTTATTTTCACCGCGTCGACCACACCGGGCAGCAATTGCCCTATGTCGACCGGTTGGAGCTGAACGTCAGCTCCTCGGACCTGATCCCGGCCAAGACGGGCGCGGGGGATTCCGATCTTCAGATGCTGGGCCTTGATTTTGCGGATTACACCTATCTCAAGCAGGCCGAGAAGCGGTTCCCGATCCGGCTGGACCTGTGGAAGCGGATCCAGGGCTCGCGCATGGCGCTGGTTCCGAACCTGAACTGCCGTGACCTGCCGTGGCGCGACGCGATGCGCGACCTGCGCTTTCGCCGCGCGCTGTCACTGGGCGTCGACCGGCACGAAATCAACATGGTCGTTTTTTTCGGGCTGGCGGCGGAAGGGGCGAATACCGTCCTGCCCGAAAGCCCGTTCTTTCGCCCCGAGCTTGCGACGCTTTGGGCCACGCATGATCCCGATCAGGCCAACCGCCTGCTGGACGAGGCGGGCTTCGCGCGTGAGGGCCGGGGCCTGCGCCGCCTGTCGGACGGGCGGCCGATGCAGCTGATCGTCGAAACCACCGGCGAAAGCAGCCTGCAGACCGACCTGCTGCAACTGATCGACGGCCATTGGCGCGAGATCGGGATCCAGCTGATCCCTCGTGTCAGCCAGCGTGACCTGTTCCGCAGCCGGGTCATGGCCGGGCAGGTGGTCATGGCCGCGTGGGAGGGACTGGACAACGGCATCCCGAATGCCGACACGCCGCCCACGGCCTTTGCCCCGGTCTCGGACGACCAGATACAATGGCCGCTGTGGAGCGTCCATCACCTCTCGGGCGGCACTGCGGGCGAGGCGCCGGACCTGCCTGCCGCGCAGGAATTGCTGGCGCTCTACAAGGAATGGCAATCCAGCGCCGAGGTCTTTCGCCGGGAAGATGTCTGGCGGCGGATCCTGGAGCTGTGGGGCGAGCAGGTCTTTACCATCGGCACGGTCAACCAGACCCTGCAACCGGTGGTGCGCCGCGCCGATCTGCGCAACATGCCGCAGAAGGCTCTGTATGGCTATGACCCGACCGCGTATCTGGGGATCTACATGCCCGATACATTCTGGCTGGAGAATGAGCCGCGGGAGGGTACGGCATGATCCGCTATCTGATCTGGCGCGTCGCGGTGATGGTCCCGACGCTGGTGCTGATCTCGATGCTGGTCTTTACCATCATCGAGCTGCCCCCCGGCGACTATTTCGAAAGCTATGTGCAGGAACTGCGCGCCATGGGCGAGGAAGCGGACCTGCAGGAGATCGAGGATCTGAAGGCCCGTTACGGCTTCGATCAGCCGATGCCTGTCCGTTACCTGCACTGGGTCACGGGAATGCTGCACGGCGATTTCGGCTATTCCTTCGAATACCGGATGCCGGTCAGCGAGGTGGTGGCCAGCCGCATGTGGCTGACGGTGCTGGTTTCGATGGTGACGATCATCGTGACCTGGGTGATTGCCTTTCCGATCGGCATCTATTCGGCGACGCATCAATACAGCTGGGGCGATTACGGCCTGACCTTCCTAGGCCTGCTGGGTATCGCCATTCCGAATTTCATGCTGGCGCTGATCCTGATGTATTTCGCCAATGTCTGGTTCGGCGTGTCGATCGGCCACCTGATGGACCGAGAATTCGTGAACCAGCCGATGAGCTGGGAAAAGGCGCGCTCGATCATGTCGCATCTTTGGATCCCGGTGCTGATCATCGGGACGGCGGGCACCGCGGGGATGGCGCGGCGGTTGCGCGCGAACCTGCTGGACGAGTTGGGCAAGCAATATGTCGTCACCGCCCGCGCCAAGGGTCTGCATCCCTTTCGCGTGCTGGTCAAATACCCGCTGCGACTGGCGCTGAACTTCTTCATTTCGGATATCGGCTCGATCCTGCCCGCCATCGTCTCGGGGGCCGAGATCACGGCGATCGTGCTGTCGCTGGAAACCACGGGGCCGCTGCTGATCCGGGCGCTGCAATCGCAGGACATGTATCTGGCGGGGTCGTTCCTGATGTTCCTGGCCTTCCTGACCGTCATCGGCGTCCTCGTCTCGGATATCGCGCTGGCGATTCTTGATCCGCGCATCAGGCTGGCCGGAGGGGCGACCAAGTGATCGGACTTCCCCCACCCGGTGCGCCCCTGCCGCACGGCGTTTCGCAGGCGCCATTCGACCCCGTCGCCGATCAGGCGGCCGAAGGCGGCAAGCTGGCCGAGGCCTCGCAATTGCGGATCATGTGGTGGAAGTTCCGGCGGCACAGGATCGCGCTGCTGTCGGCGGTGTTTCTGGTGCTGATCTATCTGTCTGCGATCTTTGCCGAGTTTCTCGCGCCTTACGGCCTGCACAGCCGCGACACCGCCAACATCTATGCGCCGCCCCAGCGCGTCCACCTGTTCCACGAAGGCAGCTTCGTCGGCCCATTCGTCTATGGCCGCAGCATGACGCTGGACATGGAAAACCTGCGCCGGGTCTATACCGAGGATCGCAGCAACCCGCAGAAGCTGCGCTTTTTCTGCCGGGGTGACGAATACCTGCTGATGGGGCTGGTTCCGGGCCAGCGGCATCTGGTCTGCCCGCCCGAAAACGGGACCGTCTTTCTGCTGGGCACCGACCGGTTGGGTCGCGACATCCTGTCACGGATCATCCACGGCGCGCGGATCTCACTGACCATCGGCATTCTGGGCGTCGCGATGAGCTTCGTGCTGGGCATCGTGATCGGCGGGCTTGCGGGCTACTACGGTGGCTGGATCGACGCCATCGTCCAGCGCATGATCGAGGTGCTGCAATCCATCCCCTCGATCCCGCTTTGGATGGCGCTGGCCGCGATCATGCCGGTGACCTGGAGCCCGCTGCTGGTCTATGCAGGGATCACCGTGATCCTGGGAATGCTGGACTGGACCGGCCTTGCCCGCGCCGTCAGATCGAAGCTGCTGGCGCTGCGCGAGGAAGACTATGTCCAGGCCGCGCAGATCCTTGGCGCCAGTCCTGGCCGCATCATCGGGCGGCACCTTGTGCCGGGCTTCATGTCGCACCTTGTCGCTTCGGCTACGCTGACCATTCCGGGAATGATCCTGGGCGAGACCGCGCTGAGCTTTCTTGGCCTTGGCCTGCGCCCCCCCATCACCAGTTGGGGCATCCTTCTGACCGAGGCGCGCAGCGTCAACACGCTGGCGCTGTATCCCTGGCTTCTGTTCCCCGTGATCCCCGTCACGCTTGTCATTCTCGCCTTCAACTTCCTGGGTGACGGATTGCGTGACGCCGCCGACCCCCTGCGTTAAGAGAGCCTCATGACCACTCGCCTCAGGGACGCGCGCGTCCTGCTTTACAGCCACGACACATTCGGACTGGGCCATCTGCGCCGCTGCCGCGCCATCGCGAATGCGCTGGTCGAGGCTTATAGCGGGCTGCAGGTGCTGATCATCTCGGGCGCGCCGATCGCGGGGGCTTTTGACTATCGCGCCCGCGTCGACTTCGTGAAGATCCCCAGCGTCATCAAGCTGCGGAACGGGGAATATACCTCGCTGGCCGAGCATGTGGACCTGTCCGACACGCTGAAGATGCGCCGCGCGATGATCCTGGAGACCGCACGCAGCTTTCGACCCGATGTCTTCATCGTCGACAAGGAGCCGATGGGCCTGCATGGCGAGGTCGAAGAGACCCTGGCCTGGCTCAAGGACGAAGGCTGCAGGCTGGTGCTTGGTCTGCGCGAGGTCATGGACGCGCCCCAGCTTCTGGCGGCCGAGTGGAAGCGCAAGAACCTGATCCCGCGCATCTGCAAGTATTTCGACGATATCTGGGTCTATGGCCCGCGCGGCTTTCACGACCCGCTGGCCGGGGTGGTAGTGCCTGCCGAGTTGCGCGAGCGGATGCGCTATGTCGGCTTTCTCAAGCGGCGGTCGCGGGGGGCGGTTCCGCGGGCGGCGAAGCAGCCCTATGTTCTGGTGACGCCCGGCGGGGGCGGCGACGGGGCCGATCTGGTCCGCGACGTGATCCGGGCCTATCGCCATCATCCCGATTTGCCGCAGCGGGCGCTGATCGTCCTTGGGCCCTATATGCCGGCGGAACAGCGCAGCGAGTTTCGCGATGCGGCCGCCGAGATCCCGACGATCGAGATCATGGATTTCTCGCCGCGGATGGAAGATCTGATGGCCCATGCCGAGGCCGTGGTCTGCATGAGCGGCTATAACACCTGGTGCGAAGTCCTGTCCTTCGACAAGCCGACGCTGATGGTCCCGCGCACCGAACCCCGAGAGGAGCAGCTGATCCGCGCCTGCCGCGCCAGCGAGCTGAACGCCGCGACCATGCTGCTGCCGGAAGAGGCGGCGGACCATGTGCAAATGGCGGGCAAGATCCGGGCGCTTTCGACGCAACTGCCGCCCTCGGTCGGTTATCCGCATCCTGATCTGGACGGATTGCCGAACATCATCCGCATCGTCGGTGAATGGCTGCGGCCCAAGCGGGTCTCCGAGGCGCTCGCGATCTGATGAGCCGGGGAAAGATCGTCGTTCTGCTGAAAGGCTATCCACGCCTTTCGGAAACCTTCATTGCGCAGGAACTGCGTGGGCTGGAAAAGGCCGGGATGCAGCTTCGGCTGGTCTCGATGCGGCATCCGACCGATACCCGCCGTCATCCGATCCATGACGAGATCGAGGCACCGGTGACATACCTGCCCGAATACCTGCATCACGAACCGCTGCGTGTGCTGCGCGGGATTGCCCGTGTCGCGGGTCGGCGCGGCTTCTGGCAGGCAGGGCGACGGTTCCTTGCGGACCTTGCCCGTGATCCCAGCCGAAACCGCATCCGCCGCTTTGGACAAGCCGCTGTGCTGGCGGCGGAATGGCCCGCCGATGCGGAATGGCTGCATGTGCATTTCCTGCACACCCCCGCCTCGGTCGGCAGCTATGCCAGCAGGATCATCGGGACGGGCTGGACGGTCTCGGCCCATGCCAA
>Ga0160446_100190_pt1 | contig 43483 bp, 31 predicted proteins | sample HID1973I_E1MG_FD_108200 | JGI IMG/M metagenome (GOLD analysis project Ga0160446, IMG submission 108200) | Enriched mosquito-associated microbial communities from UW Madison campus, WI, USA - HID1973I_E1 MG | ecosystem: Host-associated > Arthropoda: Insects > Digestive system > Unclassified ...
CGCCGCCGGCGCGGAGGATCTGGGCGATCCAGGCCGACGTGGCGGGATAGGGATGCCACGGGTCCGCGTAGCGGCCGGTTCCGGTGGCGATGACGACGCGCGGGCGTTCCGGTCGTTCCATGGGTACCATGATCTGCAGGATAGCGCTTTCCCGCCAGGTTCGAGGAGAATCCCATGCCCCGCAGCGTCGTGATCGCCCCGGATTCGTTCAAGGGCACCATCGCCGCCGCGGCGGCTGCGGAGGCGCTCGCCGCGGGCTGGCGCGGCGAACGGCCTTCCGACGACGTGCGGCTCCTGCCGATGGCCGACGGCGGCGAGGGCACGGTCGACGCCTTCGCGACCGCCGTCCCCGGTGCCCGGCGCATGCCCGTGACGGTCACCGGCCCCGAGGGCAGCGACGTGGCCGCGACCTGGGTGCTGCTCCCGCCGACGGGCGATGCTCCGCGGGGGACGGGAGTCGTCGAGCTCGCGAGCACGAGCGGCATCGAGCTTCTCGGCACGCCGCCACGTCTGCGCCCGTTCGACGCGCACACGCGCGGATTCGGCGAGGCGATCGCGGCCGCCCTCGCGCACGGCGTCTCTCGCCTTGTGCTCGGCATCGGATCCAGTTCGTCGACCGACGGCGGCGCCGGAATGCTCACCGCGCTCGGCGCGCGGTTCGCCGATGCCGACGGCGCACCGATCGCCGACGGTGCACGCGGACTCGCCGACGTGGCGTCGGCCGACCTCTCGGGCCTGGCGGCGCTCCCGGACGGCGGGGTCACCGTGCTGAGCGACGTGACCAATCCGCTGCTCGGCGCGCGTGGGGCAGCCGCCGTGTTCGGCCCGCAGAAGGGTGCGGCCCCGGCCGACGTCGCGACGCTCGACGCCGCCCTCGGACGCCTCGCCACGGTGCTCGCCGCCGAGGCCCCCGGAGCGGATCGGGATGCCGCCGGCGCAGGTGCGGCCGGCGGCACCGGCTTCGGCCTGCTGGCGTGGGGTGCGACGCTCGTGCCCGGGTCGGCGGCGGTCGCGGAGCTGGTGGGCCTCGGGGACGCCGTGGGGCCGGCATCCCTGGTCATCACCGGCGAAGGGTCGTACGACGGGCAGTCCGCCGCGGGCAAGGTGCCCGCGCACGTCGGGGCGCTCGCCGCGGCGGCGGGGGTGCCTGTCGCGCTCGTCGCGGGGCGGATCGCCGAGGACGCCGACGTGTCGGGCTTCGCGGCGACGGCATCGCTCACGGCGCTCGCGGGGTCCGCCGAGGCCGCGATGGCCGACCCGGCACGCTGGCTCGTCGCAGCCGGCGCCGACCTTGCCCGCGCGCTCGGGCGACGCGTTTGACCTCTCCGGACTCGTCGCCTAAGGTGGCGGAGGCCGTTTCGGCCGTACGACCAGGAAGGCAGGTGATGCGCGATGTCCAGTGATAGTTGCCGCGCCACCGTTTCGTCTTCGCTGGTCGGCATCTCGATGCACTGATCCCTCGCGAGCGAGCGGTGGCGCAGGTGCGCGCGTCTGCGCGTGCCCCTTTCGCGGCGCCTTCGGCGCCGTGCCCGCGCGAGCAATCGAGGTGAATCATGATGGCCCTGATCGACAACGCCGTGTACGTCGCCGGACGACGCACACAGGACCCGGCGAACCTGAACGAGACGTACGAGGTCATGCGCGACCGCGGCGGGATGGCCTGGATCGGTCTGTACCGCCCGCGCGCGGACGAGGTGCGCTCGATCGCCGACGAGTTCGGGCTGCATCCTCTCGCGGTCGAGGACGCACTGACCGGCCATCAGCGATCCAAGCTGGAGCGCTACGGCGACACTCTGTTCGTCGTGCTGCGCCCGGCCCGCTACCTCGATGCCGCCGAAGAGGTCGAGTTCGGCGAGCTGCACGTGTTCGTCGGACCGGACTTCGTCGTGACGATCCGGCACGCGGAGGCGCCGAACCTCGGAAAGGTGCGCCGGCGGCTCGAAGCCGCGCCCGAGCTGCTCGCGATGGGTCCCGAGGCGGTGCTGTACGCCGTGCTCGACGAGGTCGTCGACGAGTACGGGCCGGTGATCGCCGGGCTCGAGAACGACATCGACGAGATCGAAGACCAGCTGTTCGGCAACGCCGACGCCGACGTCGAGTCGGTGTCGCGCCGCATCTACGACCTCTCGCGCGAGGTCATCGACTTCCAGCGCGCCACGCAGCCGCTCGCGGGGATGCTCGAGGCGCTGCGCCGCGGCTCCGACAAGTACGCCGTCGACCTCGAGCTGCAGCGGTACCTGCGCGATGTGCTGGACCACGTGCTGCGCATCGTCGAGCGCGCCGGGGCGTTCCGGTCGATCCTGGAGAACGCCCTCAACGTGCAGTCGACGCTCGTCGCGCAACGCCAGAACGACGAGATGCGGCGCATGAGCGAGCTCGGCCTGGCCCAGAACGAGGAGGTCAAGCGCATCTCGTCGTGGGCGGCGATCCTGTTCGCGCCGACGCTCATCGGCACGGTCTACGGCATGAACTTCGACCACATGCCCGAACTGCACTGGACGTACGGGTATCCGTTCGCCCTCGTGATGATGCTCGGCCTGGGGTTCGCGCTCTACGGCGTCTTCAAGTTCAAGCGCTGGCTCTGATTCGCACAGTCACCCTCGTGCCGGAGCGCGTTTCGTCTGCGCGCGCCAGAGCGCGCTCCGCTCAACGACCCGGGGCCGAAGCCTCCCGGTCGTTGAGCGAGCGAGGTACGAGCGAGACGAAAGGCGTCGGATGCCCGGTCGGCTTCGTGTCGGTGCACCTGGTTGAGCGACCCGGGGCTGACGTCTCCCGGTCGTTGAGCGAGCGAGGTACGAGCGAGACGAAACGCGTCGGATGCCCGGTCGGCTTCGTGTCGGTGCACCTGGTTGAGCGCCGGGGGCCGAAGCCTCCCGGTCGTTGAGCGAGCGAGGTACGAGCGAGACGAACCGCGTCGGATGCCCGGTCGGCCTCGTGTGCACCTCGTTCAGCGACCGACTCCCGAGACGAACGCCTCGGCACCACGAAGGACCGGTGCCGGCTCAGGGCACCTGCAGCACGCCGTTGCGGCGGTGCGGCAGCTGCGCGAGGGACTCGTCGCGCAGCACCTCGGGCAGGAGGGCCGCCGGCGCGTCCTGGAACACCACCGGGCGCAGGAACCGGCGGATCGCGGTCGCGCCGACCGAGGTGTGCAGCGACGTCGTCGCCGGCCACGGGCCGCCGTGGTGCTGCGACCACGTGACCGCGACACCGGTCGGCCAGCCGGCGAACAGCACGCGCCCGGCCTTGCGGGTCAGCACCTCCAGCACGGCGGCGACGTCGTCGGCGTCCTCGGCGTGCAGCGTCGCGGTGAGCGACCCGGGCACCGCCTCCAGCGCCGCATGCAGCTCGGCCTCGGACGCGTAGCGCACGAGCAGTGTCACGGGTCCGAAGCACTCTTCGAGCAGCACTGACGGACGCGCGGCGACGGCCGCGGCATCCGTCGACAGCACGACAGGCTGCGCCGACCCGGGCTCGGCCGGCAGGCCCTGCGCGACGACGGCGACCGACGGGTCGGATTCCAGGTGCGCCACCCCCGACGGGAACGCCGCCGTGATGCGCTCGGTGAGGAGCGGTCCGCCCGCGGCGCCGGTGGCCAAGCCCGCGACGAGGTCCTCGAAGCCGGCGCCCGCGGGCACGAACACGACGCCCGGCTTCGTGCAGAACTGGCCGACGCCGAGCGTGAACGAGCCGACCAGCCCTTGCGCCAGCGCCTCGCCGCGGGCCGCGACGGCGGCCGGCGTGATGACGACGGGGTTGACCGAGCCGAGCTCGCCGTAGAACGGGATGGGGTCGGGGCGCCCCGACGCGAGGTCGAACAGCGCGCGGCCGCCGCCGAGCGAGCCGGTGAAGCCCGCCGCCTGGATGACGGGATGCTGCACCAGGGCGTTGCCCGCCTCGCGACCTTCGACGAGCGCGAGCGAGCCTTCGGGCGCGCCGGCCGCGACGAGCGCGTCGGCGACGATCGCCGCGGTGCGCTCCGACAGACGCGGATGACCGGAGTGCGCCTTGACGATGACCGGATTGCCCGCGGCGAGGGCCGAGGCGGTGTCGCCGCCGGCGACCGAGAACGCGAACGGGAAGTTCGAGGCCGAGAACACCGCGACGGGGCCGACGCCGGTCAGCATGCGCCGCAGCTCGGGGCGCGCGGCCGACGGGTCGGCGTCGTCGACGGTCAGCTCGAGGTACGAGCCCTCTTCGACGACCGTCGCGAACAGGCGCAGCTGCCCGGTGGTGCGGCCGACCTCGCCGCGCAGGCGGGTCTCGCCGAGCCGGGTCTCTTCGTCGGCGATCGCGACCAGCTCGTCGAGGTGGGCGTCGAGGGCGTCGGCGGCGGCCCGCAGCCACGAGGCGCGCGTGGCGGCGTCGGCGGCGCGCCACACGGGCGCGGCGGCTGCCGCTGCGGCGGTGAGGGCGTCGAGTTCGGCGGTCGTGGTGGTCATTGTGTGTCCTTTCGGTTCACGGTTCGCCTGTCGCAAGGTGCGGCCGTGAACGTCACTTCGTGACAGGCGAGCGGGATGCGACTCGGCGCGCTTCGCGGGCGAGCGGGATGCGACTCGGTTCCCCTGTCGCAAGGTGTCGTGCGGGGTGGCACTTCGTGACAGGCGAGCGGATGGCATGGGTCAGGGGTCAGCAGGAGAACTCAGCGGAAGCGGATGCCGAGGCCGACGTGCGGCGTCTCGGTGAGGGTCGCGTCGGCGATGCGCACAGGCGACGGGCCGTCGAGGGCGCCGAGCGCGCCGAAGCCGGCGTCCTCGACGTCTTCGGCCATCGGGGCGTCTGCGCCGGGCGCGACCGGCAGTGTGAGCGCGAGCTGGCCGGAGAGTTCGGGCAGCAGGTGCGGGTGCAGCGTCGCGCCGTGCTCGACGGCGACCTCGGCGATGCGCAGAAACGGCGTGATGCCGCCGACGCGCACGACGTTGGGCTGCACGATCTGCGCGGCGCCCGCCCGCAGGAACTCGGCGAACCGGTACGCGGTGTGCAGGTTCTCGCCGAGCGCGATGGGGGTGCCGCTCGTGCCCGACAGACGCCGTGCGAGCTCGGTGTGCCCGGCGAGGTCGTCGGCGCGGAGGGGCTCCTCGATCCAGGCCGGACCATAGGCCGCCAGCACGTCCAGGGCGACGGTCGCCCGTTCCAGGTCCCACCGCTGATTGGCATCGATCATGAGCGCACGGTCGGGGCCGAGCACGTCGCGCACCGCGGCCAGGCGGTCGGCGTCCTCGCGCACGTCGGGCTTGCCGACCTTGATCTTGACGGCGTCGAAGCCGGCATCCACCCACCGCTGCACCTGGGCGACGAGGTCGTCCTGAGGGTAGTGCAGGTTCACGCCCGAGCCGTAGGCGCGCACGGACTCTCGGCGCCGCCCGAGCAGGGACGACACGGGCAGGGAACGGGCGCGGGCTGCGGCATCCCACAGCGCCAGGTCCAGTCCTGCGAGCGCGATCGTCGTGACCCCGCCGCCCCCTGCCTCATGGAGGTGACGCCACGCGTCGGTCCACAGCGCCGACGGGTCGGCGGTGCGGCCCACCGCGAACGCTGTGATGTCGTGCGCGAGCAGGGCGTGCACCGCCTCGGCGCCGATCTGCGGCGTCCACGAGAAACCCCACCCCTCTGCGCGGTCCGAGCGCACCACGTGCGTCGCGATGACGCCGACCGAGGTCACATCCGCCGCCCAGGGCCGGGTGAGCGGCACCCGGATCAGCCGCGCATCCAGCGAAACGACCGTGGCGTCGGTGCGGGATGCCGCGGCCGCCGGTGCGGCGTCGGCCGCGGCATCCCGGATCCGGTCCAGCGTCACAGCAGCGCCCGCCCGGCGGCGAGGATCTCGGCGAGACGGTCCTGCTGCGCGGGCGTCGGGTCGACCAGCGGCGCGCGCACCGAGCCGACCGGCAGGCCGCCCAGGCGCAGGCCGGTCTTGATGAGCGAGACGCCGAAGCCCGGAGTTTCGTCGCGCAGGCGCACGAGCGGCGAGTAGAACCCGTCGAGCAGCTCGTTGCGGCGCTCCTCGTCACCCGAGACGTAGGCGCGGTAGTAGGCGTTGGCCACCTCGGGGATCATCGCGAACGCCGCGGACGAGTACAGCGGGATGCCGATGCCGCGGTACGCGCCCTGCGTCAGCTCGGCGGTCAGCAGGCCGTTGAAGAACGCGAAGTCGTCGCGTCCCTCGCCGGCCACGGCGCGCACGATCTGCTGCGCGAGCCCGACGTCGCCGACGCCGTCTTTGAACCCGACCACCTTCGGGTTCCCGGCGAGGCGGCGCACCGAATCGACCGAGAACTGCGCGTTGGCGCGGTGGTAGACCACGACGGGAAGATCGGATGCCGCGGCCACCGCCTCGACGTAGGCCACGAGCCCCGCCTGCGGGCCGCCCACGAGGTACGGCGGCAGCACGAGCAGCGCGTCGGCGCCCGCGTCGGCGGCCGCGCGGGCGAGTGCCTTGGCGTGGCCGAGCGGACCGCCCGTGCCGGCCACGACGGGCACACGGCCGGCGACCGTCTCGGTCGCCACCTGCACGACGCGCGTCGCCTCGTCCGTCGACAGCGCGTGGAACTCACCGGTGCCGCACGCCGGGAACACGCCGCCCGGCGTGTGCGCGAGCGTGGTGTGCAGGTGCTGTCGCAGCAGGTCCTCGTCGACGCGGTCCTGCGCGTCGAACGGGGTGACGGGGAAGAAGAGGATGCCGTCGAAGTTCACGCCAGCACGTCCTTTCGGGTCGAGGTGGGGTCAGTGTCTGCACCCGGTCGTTGAGCGAGCGAGGACAAGTCGTCTCGTCGCTGGCGCTCCTGGCTCAGTGACCGACTCCCGAGACGAAACGCCTCGGGCACGGCACCGGTCGCTGAGCCTGTCGAAGCGTCCTCGCTCAGCTCTCCGCGCCACGAGTGCGCCGGGCGCCAGCCGAGCACGCGGCGGGCCTTGGCGTTCGAGAACGCGGGCGTCGTGCCGGTGAGCACCGCAGCGAGTTCGGCGGTGCCGGGGTAGAAGCGCGGCACGAGGTCGGCGAGCGGCTCGCGGGCGAGCGCGTCATCGGCGGCGACGAAGAACGTCTCGCCGTTGGGGATCTCGGGCAGCGCCTGCAGCAGCGTGTCGGCGAACGACGCGACGTCGCGCGCGTCGACGTAGTTGAAGATCGCGGGTGCCGACAGCGCCGGGTCGTCGAGCCGCTCGCGCACCGTGTGGCCCTGCTGGGTGAGCGCACCCGCCCATTCCTCGGGGGCGATGACGTAGCACGGGCGGAACGCCGCGAACCGCGTCGCGCCGCCGGTCTGGCGCGCCAGCATCGCGATCGTCTGCTCGATGAGGAGCTTCGACAGCGCGTAGGCGTTCCAGGGGCGCGCGGGCGTGTCCTCATCGAGCGGGAAGCGCTCGGGAACCCATCCGGTCGGGGCGCCGTACCCGAGCACGGTCGGGCTCGACGCGGCCACGATGCGTCCGATGCCGGCTTTCACCGCTCCGCCGAGCACCGAGACGGCGAGCCCCGCGTTGGTGCGCATGATGACGTCCTCGGGGGCGCTGAACGGCACGGCGATCGCGGCGAGGTGGATGAGCGCGTCGGCGCGGGTCTCGGCGAGAGTGCGGGCCGCGGCATCCGCATCGCTCAGATCGATCGCGATCTGCTCGACCCCCGCGAGCTCGGGGGCGTCGGACACAGCGCGGTCGAGCGAGACGAGGTCGTGACCGGATGCCGCCAGCCCGGCCACGAGGCTGCGCCCGAGCCGGCCCGCGCCGCCGGTGACCGCGATGCGGGTCATGCGCGTACGGCCGCGGCCACGGCGCCCGCCGAGTCGGCGGCGACGTCGTCGGCGAGGAAGCGGATGCCGAGGTCGGCGACCTGGACGGGCAGGCCGGTCGCGAGGGACCGGTTGCCGGCGATGCCGACGGCGATCGAGCGGACGCCGTCGCGCCAGTCGGCGGGGCGGGCCAGCGGGTCCTCACCCGGACCCTCGAACACGTCCGCGAGCAACAGCGCGTCGCCGCCGCCGTGGCCCCCGTCGCCACTCACGATCGGCACCTCGTAGGCGGCCTCCCAGTGCTTCTGCACGATGAGGCGTTCGCCCTCGGGGCGCAGCGATCCGGACTCGCCGGCGTGCACCGCCGACGGGTCGAGCACGGGGTGCAGGCCTTCGTCGGCGAGCACGGCGCCGCGTTCGACGACCTCCAGCTCGGCGCGGCCGAGGGTGCCGTTGACGGCGACCCGGTAGCCCTCCCACGGCGAGTGGGCGTTCAGCGAGTACGACAGGGTGGCGCCGGAGGCGTAGTCCACGACGAGGGCGAGGTTGTCTTCGATGGTGATGCCCTCGCCGAACACGTCGCGGTCGCGCAGGTACCCGTCGTGCTGCTCGGCGTCCAGGTACAGCGCCTTCAGCCGGGCGTCGTCGCGCAGATCGAGCTCGAACGCATCGTGCCCGTCGTGGGTGCCACGGGCGGGACGGTTCTGGATGCCTCGTGCCGCGGCGTTGTCGGCACCGTAGAAGCGCAACCCGCCCGACGCGTACACGCGGCGCGGCGCGGAGCGGATCCACCAGTTGACCAGGTCGAAGTGGTGGCTGGCCTTGTGGACCAGCAGGCCGCCGGAGTGCTCCTTCTCACGGTGCCAGCGGCGGAAGTAGTCCGCGCCGTGCTTGGTGTCGAGCACCCACGAGAAGTCCACCGAGGTGACCTGCCCGATCGTGCCGTCCTGGATCACCTGACGCAGCGCCGAGTTGCGCGGCGAGTACCGGTAGTTGAACGTGATGACGACCTCGCGGCCGGTGCGGTCGATCGCGTCCTCGATCGCGGCGGCCGAGGGCCCGTCGATCGTGAGCGGCTTCTCCACCACCACGTCCGCGCCCGCGTCGAGGGAACGCACGATGAGCGGGGCGTGCAGGTCGTCGCGGGCGCAGATCACGACACGCTCGACCTGCTGCTCACGGACCATCGCCTCCAGCTCGTCCGGCCCGTACACCGCGGGCGCCGGGAGTCCGGCGGCCACGACACGGTCGACGTAGTACTGCGCCCGCACCGGGTTCGGCTCGCAGATCGCCACCAGCGCGGCGTCGTCGGCGTAGCGGCCGATGATCGCGTCGACGTACATCTGGGCGCGGTGTCCCGCACCGACGAGGGCATACCGGCGGTGGCTCATCTCACTCCTTCAGGAAACGTTTTCTCAGAGTATCACGCGCACCACCCTGTTCGCCTGTCGCGAGGTGCGTCCGTGGCCGGCACTTGGTGACAGGGGAGCCGTGGGTGAAAGGTCCTGGATTCGGGCTGCCGACTGTTCGCCTGTCGCGAGGTGCGTCGCTGGCCGGCACTTGGTGACAGGGGAGCGGTGGTGGGCCTCCTGACCGCGCGGAGGAGCATGGCGCGAGCGAGGCGTGCGGAGCTCAGGCGGCGGGGCCGGTCGAGCCGCGCACCGTCAGCTCGGGAAGGAGCGTGAGTGGATGCCCCGGCTCGGCGCCCTCCAGCAGCTCCCGCATGCGCGCCCAGGCCTGGACGCCGAGCTCGCCCGCCGGAACGGCGGCGGTCGTCAGCGGGGGAGTCGTGTACCGGGCGAACGGGATGTCGTCGAAGCCGATGATCGACAGATCGCCGGGGACGCGGCATCCACTCTCCTGCACGGCACTGAGCAGACCCATCGCCACGAGGTCGTTGAAGGCGAGTGCGGCCGTCGCGCCCGACGCGAGCACCGCGGCACCCGCAGCCGCGCCGGACTCGAAGTCGACGCCGCAGGGGATCTCGGTGACCTCGGTGTCGGGGTGGCCGGCGACGAACTCGGCGATCGCGGCGAGGCGGGCGGCGTTCGCGACGCTGCGTGGGGCACCGGCGAGGTAGACGATGCGGCGGTGGCCGAGGTCGTGCAGGTGGTCGAGCTCGGCGGTCAGGGCGCTGCGGTAGTCCGCACGCACCGACGGTGCCTCGCCGGCGCTCCGGTTGATGAGCACGACCGGCCGCAGACCGCCGACCAGGCGGTCGAGCTCGTCCTGCGGCAGGCGCGGCGCGCACAGGATCACGCCGTCGGTGCGGCGCCGCGTGGTGGCGGCGAGCACGCGCTCCTCGTCGACGGACTCCGCCGAGTCGGCCACCAGCACGTGGTAGTCGTCGGCAGCGGCCGCCCGGCTGAGTCCGCGCAGGATCGCCTGGAACGTCGGGTTGCCGAGGTCGGGCACCACCACCGCGACGGTCTGCGTGCGGCCCAGCACGAGGCTGCGTGCGACGGGGCTCGCGGTGTAGTCGAGGGCGGCCGCGGCATCCTTCACCCGTTCCGCCAGCGCGGGATCCACCGTCGGATTGCCGTTGAGCGCACGCGACACGGTCGACAGCGACACCCCGGCCCGCGCGGCGACATCGGCGATCGTGACGCGCGTCGTGCCGTCGTTGCGTCGAGTCATGCGTCTCCTTCCGGTCGGCTCAGCCTAGCCCGGCAGGAAACGCTTCCCGCGGGCGTCAGGTCGTGGCTCGAGGCGTGCACAGTCCTCGCCGAGATTCGGTGATCCGCCGAGAGTCGGCTGTTTCGCGGGTGAAGCGCCGACCTTGGGCAGATGACCGGTCTTGAGCCGATCCCGAGATTCGGTGATCTGCCCAGGATCGGGTCGTTGTGAGCCAGCGGCCCGTCGCCGGGCAGATCTCCGAATCTCGGCAGAGCGTGGGAGATGGATGCCGCCGGCCGAGGTCCGGCGCGCGTCCGGGGCGCGTCAGGCGCGCGGCGGCGTCGAGCCGCGCACGACGACCTCGAGCGGCAGAGGCGGCTCGGTGTCGTCCCAGTCCGCATCGGTGGCGGCGTGCAGGGCGCGGTAGCCCAGCTCCTCCAGCGGCACGTGCACGGTCGTGAGGCCCGGGCGGATGTCGCGGCCCGTCGCGATGTCGTCGAAGCCGGCGACGGCGAGGTCGGCGCCGACCTGGCGTCCGGCCTCCCGGATGGCCGACATGATGCCGATCGCGACCACGTCGCTGATGCCGAAGATCAGGGTGCCCTCGGGCAGGCCGTCGGCGAGAAGCTGCTCGGCCGCCTCGTAACCGGCGTCGCGCGTGAAGCCGGCGCGGCGCACTTCGCGCACGGTTCCGCCCCCCGCGCCGAAGCCTTCGGCGAAGCCGGCGAGGCGATCGTCGGAGGTGCGGATCCCCTCGGATGCCGCCACCACGACCGCTTCGCGATACCCGAGCCGTGCGAGCTCGGCGCCGAGGGCCGCGGCTCCACCGTGGTTGTCGAGGACGACACTGCGCGCCGAACCCCCACCGGGACCGACGACCGCGACGCGTCCGCCCATGCCGACGAAGGCCTCGAGCTCGGCCGCGAGGCCCGCGGCGTCGGCCTCCGTGCGGGATGCCGCGAGGATGAGCCCGCGCGGGCGCTGGCCGCGCAGAGCCCGGACGAGACGCACCTCGCGCTGCGGATCGCGTTCGGTGATCGCGATGGTGACGACGAGGCCGACCTCGTCGGCGCCGCGGGCCACACCGGAGGCGAGCTGCCCGAAGTAGGGGTCGGCGATGTCGGCGACCAGCAGTGCGACGATCGCGGCGGTGCCGCGTGCGGTGGCCTGGGCCGAGAGGTTGGCGGTGTACCCGAGCTTCTCGGCGGCGGCCTCGACACGCTCGCGGTAGCTCTCCGCCACCTTGCGGGTCGAGCCGTTGAGCACGCGCGACGCTGTCGCGAGCGAGACGCCCGCCTCACGCGCGACGTCGTGCAGGGTGGCAGCGCCCCGGGAAGGCGCGGAAGAGTCGCTCACAGGGCAGAGTCTAGGGCCTGTGTCCGGTTCCCGCGGTAGATTGGGAAACGGTTTCCCGCGACGCGGCGATCCGGTTCAGCCTCGCGAAGGAGCGTCATGCCCCTGTCAGTCCCGCCGCGCTTTCTGCCGGCATCCCGTGTGCGTCTCGAACCCGGAGCCGATCTCGACGCGCAGCGCACTGTCGCCGCGACCATCGGGCGCCTCGACCCGGCCCGGCTGCTCGCGCCGTTCCGCCGCGAGGCCGGCCTCACGCACGCCGACACGTATCCGGGCTGGGAGGCCGACGGCCTCGACGGACACACCGCCGGGCACGTGCTCTCGGCCGCGAGCGCACTGGCTGCGGGAGGGGATGCCGCAGCCAGTGCGCTCGTCCAGACGCTCGTGGGCGGCATCCGCGAATGCCAGCTCGCACGCGGGACCGGCTATGTCGGCGGCGTGCCGGACGGCGAGGCGCTGTGGGACGAGCTGCGCGCGGGACGGGTGGAGGTCGGAGCGTTCCACCTCAACGGGCGCTGGGTGCCGCTGTACAACCTGCACAAGATCCTCGCCGGCCTCGTCGACGCCGTCGAGCTCACCGGCGACGCCGTCGCGCGCGCGACGCTCGACGACCTCGGCGCGTGGTGGCTGCGCGTCGACGCCGACCTCGATGACGCGACGTTCGAGGCTGTGCTGGAGTGCGAGTTCGGCGGCATGACCGAGGCGTTCGCGCGCCTGGCCCTCGTGACCGGCGATGCCGCGTATCTGCTCTTCGCGCGCCGGTTCGCGCGCCGCGGACTCCTCGAGCCGCTTGCCGCGGGCCGCGACGAGCTGGACGGGCTGCACGCCAACACGCAGATCCCGGTGGCGGTCGGGTTCGCGACGATCGAGCGCGCGGCGCGGGTCATCGCGCCCGACCTGCTCCCGGAGGTGCAGGCCCGAGAGGGCGCGGCCGCCCGGGTGTTCTTCGATCGCGTCGCGAGACATCGCAGTGCCGCGATCGGTGGCGACAGCGTGCGCGAGCACTTTCCGCAGGAGTTCGCGAGCATGTTCATCGCCCGTGAGGGGCCAGAGTCGTGCAACACCCACAACATGGTCAGGCTCGCCGCCGAGCTGCACCTGCTGACCGACGACGACTCCTATCTGCATTGGGCCGAGCGGGCGCGCGCGAACCATCTGCGTTCGGCGCAGCATCCCGAACACGGCGGACTGGTCTACTTCACCCCGCAGCGGCCCGCGCACTACCGCGTCTACTCCCCGGAAGCCGAGGGCTTCTGGTGCTGCATGGGCTCGGGGTTCGAGGCGCAGGCGCGCCACGCGGCGCTGGTGTATGCCGTCGCGGCGGACGAGCTGCGTGTCAACGCGTTCGTGCCGTCTCGCGCGCGGTACGACGGTGGCGAGGTCGTGCTCGCGGTCGACGCCTCGTCGGATGCCGCCGTCGTGCGCGCGACGCTGGAGGTGCGGGCCGAGCGTGCATCGCGTGTCGCGGTGCTGATCCCGGACTGGGTCGACGGCGAGGCCGTCGTGGACCTGGATGCCGCCACCCGGCGCGTTCCGCCCGGCACCCGCGCGGTGTTCGAGGTCGAGCCCGGATCGACGGTCGTGCGCTTCGCGCTGCCGCGCCGCCTGCGCTTCGAGCGTCCCGCCGACGGGTCGGAGTGGGCATGGATCGTCGACGGACCCGATGTGCTGGCCCAGCGTCTTCCCGACGACGAGGTCGAGTACCGGGGGAGCGGTGCCCGCATGGGTCACATCGCCGTGGGCCCGCTGCGTCCGCTCGCCGAGACGCCCGTGCTCGCCCTGGACACGCTCGACGCCGCGGTGCGCACGGCGCCCGGCCGCGTGCGGGTGCCGACCGCCGACGGCGGTGCCGTCGAGCTGGAGCCGTTCGCCGGCATCCACGACGCCCGATACACGGTGTCGTGGCCGGTCGCCGTGACGTCCGTCGCTGCGCGACGGGCCGCGCTCGCGGCGATCGACGCGGCATCCCTCGACCTGGAGGCGCGTACGCGCGACGTCGTGACGTTCGGCGAGCAGCAGCCGGAGTCCGACCACGGGCTGACGGCATCCGACGAAGAGGTCGGGGTCGATGCCGCCACGCGCTGGCGTCGTACCCGCGGCGCGATCACGCTGACGCTCCGCGACTGGAGCGGCACGGCCGACGCCCTGCGTGTGTCGTGGCTCGCGTCCGAAGAGCCTTCCTCCGTGCGGGTGAGCGTCGGGGATGCCGTCGTGCTCGACGAGCCCGTGCCTGCCGGGTCGCCCGCGGTGACCCGTGAGGTGCCGCTCGGCATCGAACCCGGCACCGTGGAGGTGCCGGTGCGCATCGAGGCCCGCGGCCCGCTGACGCCACGCCTGACCGAGCTGCGACTGCTGTCGGCGGCATCCGACCGCTGAGTCAGCGCACCGAGGGTGGCGCCGTGGATGCCCGGAGGATGAGCCGCGGCTCGATCTGGAGCTGCACGGGGGGCTCCGCACTGCGTTCGCGGATGAGGTCGAGCAGCAGTCGTGTGGCGTGTGCGCCGACCCGGCGCCGGTCCGGCGCGACCGCAGAGATCGGCGGGTCGGCGTGCGCCGACACGTCGTCGTCGTAGGCCACGATCGACAGCTGGTCGGGCACGGCGAGCCCGCGGCCGCGAGCGTTCTGCACCAGCCCGAACAGCGAGTTCTCGTCGCCGTGGCTGAACACCGCCGTCGCGCCGATACGTTCGACCATGTCGAGGACGACGTCGGCGCTGCCGCGTTCCCACGTCGGGCCGGCGCCCAGCTCGTTCGGCCCGAGGATGGTGCTCTCCGGATCGAGGCCGAGGCGACCGAGGGCGTCCGCCCATCCGCGACGGACGAACTCAGCGCTCTGCGAGCTGCCGCGGCTCACCATCACGAGGCGGCGATGGCCGAGGTCGCGCAGGTGCCGCAGGGCGCTCATCGCTCCGCGCTCATGGGCGGAGCGCACGGACGACACCGTACCGAGACCGCCCCCGGGCGCTTCGCGTTCCACGAAGACGAGCGGCACCGAAAGCCCCGCGACGAACGAGGTGAACTCGGGAGCCTCGTCGCGTTCAGACACGGAGGGCACCCAGAGGAGGCCGTCCACGCCGCTGTCGACGAGTTCGCGGACGAGCCGGTACTCCTCGGCGAGGTCATACTCCGAGATCGCGAGCTTCATCTCGCCGTGATCGGCCATCACGTCGCCGATCCCGTCGACCACGAAGCGGTAGTAGTACGACGTCGGGATGACCACGCCGATGGTCGCGGTCGCAGCGGCCGGGGGGTCGCCGCGATCAGACGCGAGGATCGCTCCGCCCCGCACCTTGTCGAGCATCCGCTCCTCCACGAGCGAGTCGACGTCCCGGCGGATCGTGACGTGCGAGACGCCCAGGTCGGTCACCAGCTGCGAGATCCGCACGGCTCCGTCCTGGCGGGCGAGGTCGAGGATGCGAGCGCGCCGCTCCGCTGCGAGCATGTGTCCCCTCCGTTCCCGCGGGCCCAGACTAACGAACTTCACGTTTTCGAACATCGCGGCACGCATCCGACGCGCTCACGCGATGAACTCCAGGCTCGTGCGATCCACGCGATGGAGCGGCGGCCGGCCTTCAGCGATCCGCGCGAGCTCGTCGAGGACCGTGTCTGCCAACCGGTGGGTCTCGGACTGCATCGCCCCTGCGATGTGGGGGCTCAGCACGATGCCGGGTGTCGTGAACAGCGGCGAGTCCGCGGGAAGCGGCTCGGGGTCGCTGACGTCGAGGATCGCGCGAAGGCGACCCGTCCGGCAGCGCTCGATCAGCGCGTCGGTGTCGATCAGCGACCCGCGCGCGGTGTTCACCAGGACGGCGTCCCGTCGGAGCAGACCCAGTCGGCGGGCGTCGAGGAGCCCGCGGGTCTCGGGCAGCTCCGGAGCGTGGAGCGTCACGATGTCGCTCCGAACGAGAAGCTCGTCGAGCTCGACGAGGCGGACGCCCAGCAGCGCGGCCTCGCGCGGATCCGCGAGTGGGTCGCTCGCGAGCACGTCGAAGTCGAACGGCCGCAGCAGGCCGGCGACGCGTCGCCCGACGCGCGAGAGCCCGACGATGCCCACGGTGCCGCCGAAGTTGACGACGGGCGGGATGCGGTCACGCCACGCGCCCGCGACATCCCGCTCCCGCGCGTAGCCCGCAACGTACTGGGCATTGCGCTTGCCTTCGAGAAGGATCGTGGCGATGGTGAACTCGGCGACCGGGATGGCGTTCGCGTCGGCGGCGCTCGTGACCAGGACGCCGGCATCCCAGAATGCCTGACTCACGTGCCCTTTGACCGACCCGCCCGCGTGCAGCACCGCTCGCAGTCGAGGAGCGGCCGCGAGCACCTCGGCGCCCAGCCGGGGCGTACCCCATCCCGTGATGAGGACGTCCACATCCTGCAATCGCACAGTCGCCTGAGGCGAGGAGAGCTCGTCGAGCCGAACCGGCTCGGCGAGGTGAGCGAGCGTGCGGAGGCGTGCTGAGCGCGGCGGATCGAACAGGTCGGCGAACGCGGACTCGCCCATCGTGACGAGCGCAGTGGGACGCTCAGTGCCGGGCGTGGTGATCATGAAGCGATCTCACCACAATGCGACAGAAAAGCACAAGATTGAAACTTGAACTTAAGAAACTATGAAAAACAGTTGCATACCGTACAGATTCTGCGCATACTGACGAACACACGACGTCGTGTGACCGGATACTCCGATCCCCGTCGGCCGTGGCAGCCGCGGCACCAGCCGCAACATCCCCACATCGGAGGCATCATGCATCAGCGAACGCGCCGCCTGGTCGCGGCACTCGTCATCGTCCCACTCGCGGCGGGCAGCGTCGCCGCGTGCAGCAGTTCGGGTGCGGATCCGGGGCCGACCTCCGACGGCGGACCCGAAGCGGTCACGATCACCGTCATGGGCAAGCCTGCTGCGACGAACACCGCCGCCGTCGCACTGTTCGAACGACAGGTCGCCGAGTTCGAGAAGGCGAACCCTGAGATCACGATCGAGGCGTCGGACGTGCCGTGGGATGCGAAGACGTTCGCGACGCGGCTCGCCGGCGGCAGTGCCCCCACACTTCTGCGCATCCCGCTGACCGAGCCGCCGGCGCTGATCGAGCGCGGTCAGGTCGCCGATCTGTCGGATGTCGTCGACGAGATCGACGGCTTCGACGAACTGAACCCCCGGGTGATGAAGTTCCTCGAGAGCGACGGCGCCGTGTACGGCATCCCCGAGAAGAGCTATGCCTTCGGCCTGGTCTACAACCGCAACCTGTTCGAGCAGGCCGGACTCGATCCCGACGAGCCGCCGACGACGTGGGACGAGGTGCGCGATTATGCCGCCCAGATCGCCGAGAAGACGGGCAAGACCGGGTTCGGCGAGATCAGCACCAACAACAGCGGCGGCTGGCACCTGACGGGCTACACCTATACCGACGGCGGTCAGATGATCGAGCAGAAGGCCGACGGCACGTGGGTCGCCGCCTTCAACGACGATCCGACCCGCGAGGTCCTGGAGACCTGGAAGAAGATGCGCTGGGACGACGACTCGCTGGGCGACAACGTGCTGGGCAAACAGGAGGACCTGGTCGCCGAGTTCACCGCGGGCAACGTCGGCATGTGGGTCTCGGCACCCCCGGATGTGTATCCGAACTACATCGCCCAGGGCGGCGACCCCGAGGCGTTCGGCGCCGGGCCGATGCCGCAGGGCGGGGCGGATGCGACCCTGGCCGGCGCGACGGTGCTCATGGTGAGCGCCGATGCGACCCAGGCCGAGAAGGAGGCCGCGGTCAAGTGGATCGAGTACCGCGCGCTGCGACCGAATTACGACCTCGACGTCGCCGCCGAGACCGCGAAGGCATCCGCGGCGGATGGGCTGCCGGTCGGCGTCCCGGTGCTGCCGGTCTTCAGCGACGAGACGTACGCCGCCTATCGAGACGCGATCTCGGAGTACGTCAACGTGCCGGTCGACAACTTCGCTCCCTACGTCGCGTCGCTCTCGGAGTTCGAGTACGTCCCCGAGCCGGTGGTCGCCTCGCAGGAGATCTATGCGGCGCTCGACCCGCTGGTGCAGGCGGTGCTGACCGATCCGAACGCCGACATCGACGCACTCCTCGACGACGCCGAGAGCCGAGTGAACACGATCCTCGCCCAGTACGCGTCATGACGATCGCCCCTGAGCGTCTGGGCGGTGCGGCACCGAGCCGCACCGCTCAGGCGGGTGCGGTCGACGTGCGGGTCCGGCGCGGATGGGGGATGCGGCGCCGCGCTGCCCTCGCGGGGCTGGTGTTCCTGCTGCCGTCGCTCGTGATCTTCGCGTACTTCGCCTGGTGGCCGATCGTGCAGAGCTTCACGCTCGCGTTCCAGCAGACCAACCTCGTGGAGCCCGCGGAGTGGGTCGGCTGGCGCAACTTCGAGGTGCTGTTCGCAGATCCGCTCCTGTCTCGCGCCGCGTTGAACACCCTGTGGTTCACGGTGCTCTCGCTCGCCATCGGGCTCCCGGTTCCCCTCGTGTGCGCCGTCCTCATGTCGGAACTGCGCCATGGCGGTGCCGCAGCACGAGTCCTGGCGTATCTTCCGGTTGTCATCCCACCGGTCGTGGCCGTGCTGCTGTTCAAGGTCTTCTTCGCGCCGGGCGAGACGGGGGTGGCCAACAGCCTGCTGGCCATCGTCGGGCTCGGGCCGTTGCCGTGGCTGCAATCGGCCGAGCTCGCGATGCCGAGTCTTGTCATTGCGGCGACCTGGTCGGGGGCGGGTACCGCCGTGCTGATCTACCTCGCAGCGCTCACCGGCGTGAGCACGGAGCTGTACGAGGCGGCCGAGCTCGACGGCGCCTCGGTCTGGCGCCGCGTGTGGCACATCACTCTGCCTCAGATGAGGGGAGTGATCCTCGTGCTCCTGCTGCTGCAGATCATCGGGGCGATCCAGGTCTTCACCGAGCCGTACGTCATGACCGACGGCGGACCGGCCAACGCGACGGTGACGATCATGCTGATGATCTACCGGTACGCGTTCCTCTTCGGCAACTACGGCGTCGCGACGGCGCTCAGCGTCCTGCTGGCGATCGTGCTGGTCGTGGTCTCCGCCGTGTATCTCCGACTCACCCGATCCTGGAGCACCCGATGACCGCGACAGCCACCCCCGTCCGCGGCAGCAGGCTCCGACGCTCCGAGGAGTCGCGGGAGCGCGGCATCCTCTCACCGCACGACTGGAAACGGCCTGTCGTCGGAGCCGGATGGACGCTGATGCACGTCGTGCTGGTGGCAGGTCTCATCGGCTTCGGCGCGATCCCGCTGGTGTGGATGCTGCGTGCCGCGATCTCGACGCCCACGGACCTGGTGCTGCGCCCGCTGAGCCTCATCCCCGAGCCGGCGATGTGGGAGAACATCCCGACCGCGTGGAGCCTGCTCGACATCGGCCACTACCTGTGGAACACGGTCGTCCTGGTGCTGGGGTCGTGGATCGTGCAGCTCGTCGTCTCGACGACCGCAGGCTTCGCTCTCGCTGTGATCCGGCCGTGGTACGGCAGATTCGTCTACGGCGCGTTCCTGATCACGCTCTTCGTGCCGGCGACCGTCACGCTCATCGCCCTCTATCTCACCGTGCTCGACCTGCCGTTGCTCGGGATCGGGATCACCGACACGCCATGGGCGGTCTGGCTGCCCGCCGGGGCGAACGCGTTCACGATCCTGCTCGTGAAGCAGTTCTTCGAAGAGATCCCGCGCGACCTCTTCGAGGCGGCGCAGATCGACGGCGCAGGCTGGTTCACGATCTTCTGGCGCATCGTGCTGCCGATGTCGCGCCCGATCCTCGCGGTGGTGTCGCTGCTGGCGATCATGTCGGCGTGGAAGGAGTTCCTGTGGCCGCTCATCGTCTTGACGGACCCGAACACCCAGCCGCTCTCGGTGGCGCTCCCGCGGCTCGCGCAGGCGACGAGTCCGGCGTATCTGATCGCCGGACTCCTCATCGCGAGCATCCCGCCGATCCTGGTGTTCCTGGTCTTCCAGCGTTCGATCGTGCGCGGGATCGGCTTCACCGGGCTCAAGGGCTGACACGTCCGTGCGGGCGGGGCGTTTCGTCTCGCTCGTTCCTCGCTCGCTCAACGACCGGGACTCACGCAATCACCTGGTCGCTGAGCGACGAGACGGAGCGTGCCCGCTGGCTCAACGACCGGGACTCACGCAATCACCTGGTCGCTGAGCGACGAGACGGCGCGTGCTCGCTCGCTCAACGAGCCTGAGCCTCGGTCGCTGAGCGAGCGCCAGCGAGACGAAGCGTGACGCACGGACGACGAAGCGCCCGCGGGGCCAAGAACCCGCGGGCGCTCCGAGATGTTGCCGCGTCAGCTCGTGACGCGGGCGCGCAGATGCGGCGAGACGGATGCCGCGAACCCGGCGACCGTGCGGTCCACCACGGTGCGGGGGTCGGTGTCCCAGATCTCCTGGTTGAAGATCTCGACCTCGATGTCGCGGTCGTAGCCGGTCGCCTCGACGGCGGCCGTCAGCGACGCGAAGTCGATGACGCCGTCGCCGGGGTAGTGGCGGCTGAGCAGCACGTCCGCGGCGAGCGGGGTCTTCCAGTCGCACACCTGGTACGTGGCGATGCGGCCCTCACGGCCCGCGCGCTCGATCGAGGCGAGCACGTCCGGGTCCCACCAGATGTGGAACGTGTCCACGGTCGCACCGACGACGGCGGGGTCGAAGTCCGCCGCGATGTCGAGCGCCTGGCCGAGCGTCGAGACGACGCAGCGGTCCGACGCGTACATCGGGTGCAGCGGCTCGATCGCCAGGGTGACGCCTGCGGCGGCGGCATCCGGAGCGAGTTCGCCGATCGCGTCGCGCACGCGCTCGCGTGCACCGACCACGTCGCGCGAGCCCTCGGGCAGGCCGCCGGCGACCAGCACCAGGATGGCCGTCGAGCCGGCGGCCCCGGCTGCGGCGAGCGTCGCGGTCTCTTCGATCGCGACGCGGTTGTCGTCGATCGACGCGCGCCTGGCAGGACCCTCGGGAAGGGTGAAGAACCCGCCGCGGCAGTGCGTCGTGAAGCGCAGGCCCGAGTCGGCGAGCATCGATGCGGCGGTCTGCAGGCCGACCTCGTTGACCGGCTCGCGCCACAGGCCGATGCCCTGCACGCCCGCCTCGGCCGTCACGCGCAGCGCGGTGGCGAGGTCGGCGTACTTGATGGTCGCCTGGTTGATCGACAGACGCGGATCGAGCGCGTTCATGCGAGCACCCCCGGGACCTCGAGACCGTTGTGGCGCAGCATGCCGTGCCAGCGGATCGCCGCGAGCTCGGGCTGCTCGAGCGCCAGCGAGGCGTTGGCCAGCTCGACGATGCGCGACAGGTGCGGAAGGCTCCGCGCCGAATGCAGGCCGCCGACCATCTGGAACGCGGACTGGTGGCCGTTCAGCCACGACAGGAACGCGACGCCGGTCTTGTAGTAGAACGTCGGCGCCGCGAACACCTGGCGGCTGAGCTCCTCGGTCGGCCCGAGGATCTCCAGGTAGCGCGCCGGGTCGCCGGCGTCGAGCGCCTGGATCGCCGCCGACGCGACCGGCGTGATCGCCGCGAAGGCGCCGAGCAGCGCGTCGGAGTAGCCCTTCCCGGTCGCTGAGCTCGTCGAAGCGTCCTCCTCGGCCCTTTCGACAAGCTCAGGGACCGAGGAACCGCCGATGAGGCCGACGTAGTTGAAGTCATCGCCGGTGAACATGCGCACGGACTCGGGGAGCCGCTCGCGCACAGACACTTCGGAGGCGGCATCCAGCAGGCTCATCTTGACGCCCGCGATCTTGTCGACGTTCTCCTCGATGATCTCCAGCAGCACCGCCGACGCCTCGCGCCAGTCGGTCGAGCCGAAGTAGCCCTCCAGCACCGGGTCGAACGCGGTGCCCAGCCAGTGCAGCACGACCGGCGTGGTCGCCGACTGCAGCACCTCGCGGTACACGCGACGGTAGTCGTCCGCCGACTCGGCGACACGCGCCAGGTGGCGCGAGGCCATGAGCACCGGGCCGGCGCCCTGCTCTTCGGTGAAGTGCAGCTGCGTCTTGTAGGCGTCGATCACCTGGTCGATCGAGATGCGCTCGGCCTCGACGTGGTCGGTGTTGACTCCGACCACGACCGAGCCGCCTTCTTCGCGGGCGACCTGCGCCGATCGTGCGATGAGGTCGCGCGTCGCGGCGGCGTCCAGGCCCATGTTGCGCTGCGCGGTGTCCATGGCGTCGGCGACGCCCAGACCCCACGAGTACACGGAGCGGCGGAAGTCGAGCGTGGCGTCCCAGTCGACCTCGGCCGGCTGACCCGGGGTGTTATCGGCCCACGTCTTCGGAACCACGTGCGCGGCGGCGTACGCCACGCGGCTGCGGAGCGGGCCCCCGGGGCGCGTGTAGCCCGGGGCTTCGTTCAGCTCGGCGGCGGAGAGGACCCCGTCCGGCGCGAGGAGGGTGAGGTGCGGCATCCGGTTCACTCCAGGGTGAGCGCGGGGAGCTCGACCTTGCGGCCCTCGCGGCTGGACTGCAGGCCCGCCTCGGCCAGGAGCACGCCGCGCGCGCCCGAGAGCAGGTCGAACTCGTAGGGGGTGTCGAGCACGTACGACTCGAGGAACTCCTCCCACTGTTGGCGGAAGCCGTTCTGGAACACGTCGTTGACGGGCACCTCGGCCCAGTCGGCGTCGTAGTCGTGGTCGTCGGCGAGGTCGGGGTTCCACACCGGCTTCGGGGTCGCGTTGCGGTGCTGGATCTTCGCACCGAACAGGCCGACCACGGCCGAGCCGTGCGTGCCGTCGACGTGGAACTCGACGAGCTCGTCGCGGTTGACGCGCACCGTCCACGACGAGTTGATCTGCGCGACGATGTCGCCCTCGAGCTCGAAGATGCCGTACGCGGCGTCCTCGGCGGTGGCGGTGTAGTGCTCGCCCTTCTCGTCCCAGCGGTCGGCGATGTGCACGGCGGCCTGCGCGTAGACGGTCTTGACGTCGCCGAACAGGTTCTCCAGCACATAGTTCCAGTGCGGGAACATGTCGACGATGATGCCGCCGCCGTCCTCGGCGCGGTAGTTCCACGACGGACGCTGGGCGGGCTGCCAATCGCCCTCGAACACCCAGTAGCCGAACTCGCCGCGCACCGACAGGATGCGGCCGAAGAAGCCGGAGTCGATGAGGCGCTTGAGCTTCTGCAAGCCCGGCAGGTAGAGCTTGTCGTGCACGACGCCGGTCTTGACGCCGGCATCCTGAGCCAGCTTCGCGAGCTCGAGCGCCTCGGCGACGGTCTCGGCGGTGGGCTTCTCGGTGTAGATGGTCTTGCCGGCGGCGATGGCCTTGCGCAGCGCGGTCGCGCGCGCCTTCGTCACGAGGAAGTCGGCGTAGATCTCCCAGCGCGGGTCGGCGAGGGCGGCGTCGAGGTCGGTCGTGTAGTCCTCGATGCCGTGCTTGGCGGCGAGCTCTGCGAGCTTGGCCGCGCTGCGGCCGACGAGCAGCGGCTTGACCGTGACCTTGGTGCCGTCGGACAGCTCGATGCCGCCCTGGTCGCGGATCGCGAGGATCGAGCGCACCAGGTGCTGGCGATAGCCCATGCGGCCCGAGACGCCGTTCATGATGATGCCGATCTCGCGCACCTGGGGCAGTGCCTCGGTCGCGGCGGGGGCGAGGGTCGTGTCGGTCACGGGGTCCTGCTTTCTTCTCTGAATGCCTGTGGTCACCCGGGGCATCGCCCTGCGGGTAAACGCTTTCCAACAGTGTGCCATGAGAGTGGATGCCACGCAAGCGCTTTCCCGCGGCATCCACGTTCTCCTCGCCTCTGCTCACCTGTCGCAAGGTGCCGCCGGGAGCAGCACTTCGTGACAGGGGAGCAGGGATGGCTGCCTGCGCGTGGTGCTCGCCTGTCGCAAGGTGCCGCCGGAAGCAGCACTTCGTGACAGGCGAGCGGAGTGGTGGCCACGGGTGCGTGACAGGTGAGCGGCCGGGTCGCGACGTGCGCGTAGGGGCGAGCGGGCGGGTGGCTACGGGGGCGTGGCGGGCAGGCGACCGGGTCAGGCGCGCAGCAGCGCGCAGCCGTGGGGCTCGAGCGAGAGCCGCACGACCGAGCTGCCGGGGGCGACGCCGCGTGCGGCATCCGACTGCTCGTGGACCGACTCGACGGGAACGGATGCCGTCGACCACACGTCCACCACATCCCCGGGTGCAGGGCCCAGGTCGAGCGAGCGGGTGTCGAACGGCTCGACCCGCGCCTCGTCGTCGAGGTTGAACACCGCGGCCCAGCGTTCCCCCGCGGCACCCGAAGCGGACCACACCACGAGCCCGCGCTCGCGCAGCAGCTCGCGATTGCCGTGCGAGTCCCGCAGGATCTGCAGCACGTCGTCGTTCGTGAACAGCGCGATCGTCTCGGGCGCGCTCGTCGGCAGGTCGCCGCCGATCATGAGCGGCGAGCGGGCCATGATCCACAGCGTCATGAGCGACCGCCGCTCGGCGAGCGTCAGCGCCCCCTCACGGGGTTCGCCGCGCTCTGCGCGGATGCCGATGCGGCCGAGCGGCAGCATGTCGGCATCGGGCCAGCCGGCGGGCCCGGCGAACGGCGTCCACCGCGCGAGGCGCGCGAAGTTGGGCTCGATGTGATCCCACCGGTCCCACACGTCGTCGCACACGCGCCACATCGTCGCGTGCTCGCGCAGGTGGTCGAGGTGCGCGGACGAGAGGTCGCGCCCCGGCGACAGCGACAGCGCGATGTCGCGGTCGGCGCGCTGCACGGCGCGTGAGTAGGCCTCGATGTCGGGCGCCTGGTACGGCCACAGCATGTCGTCGGCCTTGATGAAGTCCAGACCCCACTCGGCGAACTGCGCGACGCATGAGTCGTAGTACGCCTGGGCGGCCGGGTCGCCGTGGTCGAGCCCGAGGTAGTGCGGGTTCCACTCGCACACGTTCGAGGGATCCGCGATCTGCGCGGCCGTCGTCGCCGTGCCGAGCACGGGCGTGTCGGCGAGGACGGCGACGCGGGGGATGCCGCGCATGACGTGCACGCCGAGCTTCAGCCCGAGCGCATGCAGGCGGGCGGCGAGCGGCGCGAACCCGGCGCCGTCCGCCGAGCTCGGGAACCGCACCGGGTCAGGCTGGAGGCGCCCGTGCGCGTCGATCAGCAGTGGCGCGGCGTCGTTGTAGCCGTGCGAGCGGGCCGTGGGGTCGGCCCAGTCGATGTCGATCACGATCGTGTCCCAGCCGTGGGGCAGCAGGTGCTCGGCCATGAACGCGGCGTTGGCGAGCACCTCGTCCTCGGTGACGGTGGTGCCGTAGCAATCCCAGCTGTTCCAGCCCATCGGCGGGGTCGGAGCCTTGTACAGGGTCATCGGGATGCCTCCTTCTCGCGCCACCGTGCGCGCTGGTGGATGGTCACGGCGTCGAGCGCGCAGAGCGCCTCGTCCGCCCGAGCCAGGCGGTCGGCGGCGTCGGCCGGCAGGTGCACGGCGCTGTCGGTCCGCAGCGGCAGCACCCGCAGCTCGACCCGCGAGCCCGGACGCACACCCAGGTCGTGCAGGTTCGCAAGGAGCTCGGAGCCGTCCCAGAACCGGTCGGTCGCCGTCTCGCCGTCGACCCGGAGCTGCAGCACATCGCCGGCCCACCGCACCCGCAGCACCGCGTCGGCGGTGTGCGCCGGCACGTCGAGCGCGTACACCGCGGCGTGCGCGTCCAGCACCTGGTCGCGCGGCGCGGCCTGGCGTCCGTCTCGCGCGCCGTAGTCGCCCGACGGCACCGTCGCCTCCCGCACGGTCCGAAGACCCACGGATGCCGTCACGCCGCTGCCCTCCGTGCGCTCGAGGTCGAGAGCACGCCAGCCGTCCGCGACGTACTCGCGGGCGGCCGGGTGCGTCGAGCTCGAGCGCACCGCGACGGTGCCGGCGGCATCCCATGTCACCTCGTCGGGCGAGACGAGCAGGCGTCGCTCACCCGCCTCGACGACCCACGCGTTCGCCGCATCGGCCGCGGGCAGCACGAGTACGTCGAGCGCGTCGCCGAGGCGCAGCGCCCCGGACCCCGGCTCGACGCGGCGCACGGCGCCGTCGTACGCGATCTCGACCGGGATGCCGGCATCCTCCGTGAGCACCAGCGTGGGCACCGCGCCGGGCAGCACGGTCAGCGCCGAAGCCGTCGCCCAGTCGATCGTCACGCCGCCGACCTCGAGTCCGAGCGGCCAGCGGGCGAGTGTCCCCGGCGGGATGTCGACGGGCGCGCTCGGCAGCACGACGGGCCCGCGCGGCGTCTCGATGCGCAGCTGCGCGCCGCGGTGGATCGGCAGGGGCTCGTGGGGCTGGTGCGAGCCGATGAACACGAAGCCCGCGCCGTCCTGGGCGCGCACCGCCCAGCGCAGGGTGGACGAGTCCTCCACCCCGGTCGGGCGTGCCTCGGGCAGATGGGCGCGCATCGGAGCGAGCCGGTCGCCGAACGCGGCGACGAAGGCGTGCTGCAGCCGCAGCACCGCATGACTCGGCGCTGCGCGCCCGGCCTCGCCGATCGGCGCGTGGAAGTCGTAGCCCCGCGGCGTCATGTCGTTCGGGTAGCCGGTCGCCTGCGTCTCTTCGAGGTCGGGTCCGGGATTCGTGCCTCCGACGTACATGTAGTACCCCTGCCACGCCGACCCGCTGCCGAGCTTCGCGTGGGCGACCGCCGCGATGTCGAGCGCGTCCGGGCGCGGCCGCCGGTGGTAGGCGGTGGCCATGCCGCCGCCGAGTTCGCACGTCGCCGGCGGGAACCACGGCGACAGGTCGGCCGTGCCGTCGTGGCCGCGCGGCGACGCTTCGTCTCGCGGACGCTCGCTCAACGACCGGCTCCCGGCGGCGAAGCGCAACTCGGGCGATCCGGCGGGTTCCGGGGCCGCGGGTGCCACGGTCCGCACGTCGGCGCCGATGCCGGGGTCGTCCCACCGGTCCGAGAAGAAGTAGTGGGCGCGGAAGGTGGGGTCCCACGGCTGGTCCGCATCGACCCAGAAGCCGTCGCCGTACCCTCCCCACAGCGGCAGCACCTCGGGGTCGGGCAGCTGCGCGCCGCCCCAGGCCGTCGCGGTCCACAGGGGCGCCGAGAGCCCGGCCTCACGTGCGAGGCGCTTGAGGGTCACGAGGTGCCCGGGCTGGTCATAGAGCTCGTTCTCCAGCTGGATGCCGAGCACCGTGTCGGGCGTGCCGCGACCGTCCAGCGCCCCCGCGATGCGCGCGAACCACTCCTGCACGAGAGCGAGGTACGCGGGATCGTCGGTCCGGTGTGCGACCGGCGCCCGCTGCACCCAGTCCGGGAACCCGCCGCCCCGCATCTCGCCGTGCACCCACGGCCCGATCCGCAGCACGACCTCCAGTCCCTCGGAGCGCGCGTCGTCGACGAACGCGCCGACGTCGTACCGTCCGTCGAAGCGCACCTGCCCGCGGACGGGCTCATGGTGCAGCCACGGCACGTACGTCGAGACGACCGTGATCCCGCCCGCCCGCATGAGCCGCAGGCGCTCGGTCCAGCGGTGACGCGGCACGCGCGTGTAGTGCAGCTCGCCCGAGACCGGCAGCCAGGGCCGTCCGTCGCGGATCAGGCTGCGGCTGGTGAGCGCGAGCCCGGGCCGCGCGTCCTCGAGGTTCGCCATGCGGGGCGTGCGCTCGTCGCGTGCGGCGGTCGTGGCGTCGAGGTGCAGCATGCGGGGCTCCAATCGGCATCAGGCGGTCACGAGGGGAGGAGATGTCAGGAGGGGAGGAGGGATGCCGTCGCAGAATCCTCTGCCGGCGGCATCCCCTCCGCTCGTGAGGCGAACTCAGACGAGCCGGATCGCGGCCCACGAGACCGCGGGCAGTTCGACCGTGAGCGCGTCGCCGTCGATCGCTGCCCCCGCGTCGCGCACGCCGACGCGGGTCTGCTCGGACAGCGTGTTCGCCGCGTACAGGTCGTCGTCGTGCAGCAGGTGGGACTCGGCGACGGTCAGGTCGCGGCCGAGGTCGCGCACGAGTGGGGCGAGGTCGACGCGCAGGGTGGTGGCATCCGTGGCAGAGCGGTTCACGACGAACAGCGAGACGCCGTCGTCGTCGATCGTGGCGACGGCGTTGACGTTCGCGACCTCGCCCAGCTTCTCCGAGACGAAGGAGCCCGACGACACCGGCACCCGCAGCGCCCGCCCGTGTGCGAGGCGCGACGTGATCGAGAACGGGAAGAACGTGGTCTGGCGCCACGCGGGGCCGCCGGGTTCGGTCATGATCGGCGCGATGACGTTCACCAGCTGGGCGAGGGAGGCCGAGCGCACCCGGTCGGCGTGCTGCAGCAGTGTGATCAGGAGGTCGCCGAAGACGACGGCATCCACCGCGTTGTACTGGTCCTCCAGCAGGCGCGGGGCGACGGGCCAGCCCTTCTCCTCAGGCTTGTCGTTCTGCCCGCCGTCGCCGTCGTGCAGGTACCAGACGTTCCACTCGTCGAACGAGATCATGATGCGCTTGTCGCTCTTCTTCGTCGCCGCCACGGTGTCGGCGATCGCGACCACCGACTCGATGAAGCGCGCCATGTCGACACCCGACGCGAGGAACTCCCGCGCGTTCCCGTCGTGCTCCTGGTAGTACGAGTGGCACGAGATGAAGTCGACGTCGTCGAAGGTGTGCTCCAGCACCTGCCGCTCCCACGAGCCGAAGGTCGGCATGCCGCGACCCGACGACCCGCACACCACGAGCTCGACGCCCGGGTCGACCATGCGCATCGCCTTCGCGGTGCGCATCGCGAGCTTGCCGTAGTCGTCGGCGTTGCGGTGGCCGACCTGCCACGGGCCGTCCATCTCGTTGCCCAGGCACCACATCTTGACGCCGAACGGGGTCTCGCGGCCGTTCGCGGCGCGCTGGTCGGTCCATGCCGTGGGCGTGTCGACGTTGGCGTACTCGAGCAGGTCGAGCGCCTCTTGCGTACCGCGCGTACCCAGGTTGACGGCGAGCATCAGGTCGCTGCCGACCCGGTCGAGCCACGCCTGGAACTCGTGCAGCCCGACCTCGTTCGTCTCGGTCGAGTGCCACGCCAGGTCGAGCCGGTGCGGGCGGTCGGCCTTCGGGCCGATGCCGTCCTCCCACCGGTACCCCGACACGAAGTTGCCGCCGGGGTAGCGGATGGTCGAGACGCCGAGCTCCTTCACCAGCTCGACGACGTCGGTGCGGAAGCCTTCGTCGTCGGCCGCGGGGTGGCCGGGCTCGAAGATGCCGTCATAGATGTGGCGCCCCAGGTGCTCGACGAACCCGCCGAACAGGCGGCGGTCGATGTCGGCGATCCCGTGGTGCGGGTCGAGGCGTGCGGTGGCGTCAGCGGTCACGGAGGAGCTCCTGGTATCGGGGTCGGTCACAGCGGAAGGTGTTCGAAGGTGAGCGAGATCGCGCCGGCGCGCGGGAACAGGCGGTGCCGCGGCAGCACGCCCGGACCGCACGTCGCGGTGCCGACACCGGCCTGCGCGAGGTCGATCGAGACGAAGGTGCGGTCCTCGTCGGGCAGCTCCCAGTCGTGCGCGGCGGCCGCAAGCGCCCGCCGGCTGTGCGGCGAGACGGTCAGCGCGAACGGGGTGGTGAGGGATCGGATGCGCAGCGCGCCCTCCCGGAGGCGGATCGTGGCCTCGCTCACGTCGATGCGCGATCCGCTCTCCTGCGGGCGGACGTGGTCGACGGTGAGCTCGTCGGCCGGGATCCGCCACCAGCCGAACCGTGCGCCGGCGCGCAGGTCGGGGTAGCTGGGAACGGGTCCGCAGCCGACCAGGTCCACGTCGCCGGGCGCGCCGGGCAGTTCGAAGTCGAGGCCGAGCCGGGCCCACTCGCCCGCCCAGCTCGCGTTGGGCTCGAGCTGGATGTCGAGCCGCACGGCGCCGCCCTCGATCGCCGACCAGGTGGCGGTCGCGTCGATCGCGGTGTCGAAGATCGGCGTGCCGGTGCGGGTGCGCACACGCACGGTGCCGGCGTCGATGCCGGCGTCGATGGAGGAGTCGATCGCGACAAGGCGCGTCACCATGCGGTCGATCGCGGCCGCGTGCCAGCGTTCGGCCATCGACGGCAGGTCGAGCTCCTCCGAGCCGTAGTCGCGGTCGTTGTCGGTCGGTGCGCGCCACACGCCCACGACGGGTCCGCTGATCGCGAGGCCGCCGATCGCGGTCATGCGTCCGGTCGCCGGGTCGAGCTGCAGCGGACCGACACCCCGATCGGATGCCGTCGCTTCGGCCCGTGCGGCGGGCACGCGAGGGCGGCGCACGACGTCCTGTCCGCTGCCGACCTCGTGTCCGGCCGGTGCCCACGGGCTGTCGGCCGTCGTCGCCGCGGTAACGGTCACCACGTCCGACACCGCGTGCGCGCGGGGAGCGCGGGCGGACTCGGGCAGCTCGACCTCGACCACGGTGCGGGCAGGGCACGGCGGGAGTGTCAGGATGCCGGCATCCACCGGCTCTCCGTCGACCATCCGCTCCCATGACAGCGAGACGTGCGCCAGGTCGAGGACGTCGTACCGGTTCGCGATCCGGACGCGGCGGCGATCGGCCGCCACCGTCACGACGACCGGCGCGATGACCGCGGCGTAGTGGAGGAGTCCCGGACGCGGACGGCGGTCGGCGTCGACGAGTCCATCGATGACGAAGTCGCCGTCGTGGACGTCCTCGCCGAAGTCGCCGCCGTACAGCATGCGACGCCGGCCGGTGCCGTCGTCGGGGGCGAGGATGCCGTGCTCGATCCACTCCCACACGAAGCCACCGGCCAGTCGCGGATACTGCTCGAAGAGATCCCAGTACTCCTGCAGGCCGCCCGGCCCGGTGCCCATCGCGTGCGCGAACTCGCACTGGATCACCGGCAGCGACAGGCGGTGCAGCTCGTCGGCGGTCGCCCGGACCGGCGCCGGACGCAGCCCTTCCTCGCCCAGCTCGCGGATCTCGTCGTGCGGCGTGTACATCAGCGAGTACACGTCGACGTAGCGACTGGCGGGATCGCCCTCGTAGTGCACGAGACGGGTCGGGTCGAACGCCTTGGTCCAGCGGGCCATGGCTTCGAGGTTCGAGCCGCGGTACGACTCATTGCCGAGCGACCACATCAGGACGCTCGCGTGGTTCTTGTCGCGGTGCACGGTGCGCCGCATGCGGTCGAGATAGGCGTCGCGCCAGGCCGGGTCGGCGCTGGGGACGCCGCGCCATCCCACGCGGTCGAAGCCGTGCGCCTCGAGGTCGCACTCGAGGATCGCCCAGAACCCGAGCTCGTCGAACAGGTCGAGCACGTCGGGGTGCGGCGGGTAGTGCGAGGTGCGCACCGCGTTGATGTGGTGGCGCTTCATGAGCAGCAGCTCGTCGCGGATCACGGCGGCATCGAAGACGCGTCCGTGCTCGGCGCGGTGCTCGTGGCGGTTGACGCCGCGGAACATGACCGGAGCGCCGTTGACGAGAAGCTGGGCGTCCACCACCTCGACGCGGCGGAACCCGACGCGCAGGCTGATCGTCTCGGCGGCCGTGCGCACCTCGACGTCGTACAGGCGCGGGCGTTCGGCGCTCCACGGCTCGACGTCGTCGAGGTGCAGCGCGGTGCCGGCGGGAGAGTCGATGCCCAGCTCGGGGATCACGACGCGGGCGGGGATGCCGCCATCGACCTCGACGGTCGCCTCGAGCAGCCCCGCGCCGGTGGCCGCGTCGTAGTCGGCCCGCAGGAACACATCGTCGATGCCGCCATCGGGGCGGCCGAGCAGGGTGACGCTGCGGAACACGCCGGGCAGCCACCACATGTCCTGGTTCTCGATGTAGGTGGCGTCGCTGAACTGGGCGACCCGCACCGCGAGACGGTTGACGCCCGCGGTGAGCACCGCCGAGACGTCGAACTCGTGCGTCAGCCGGCTGCCACGCGTGGTGCCCAGCAGCACGTCGTTGAGCCACACCTCGGCCGCGGACTCGATGCCGTCGAAGCGCAGCAGACGCCGGCGGTGCGCGAGGACGTCATCCGACGCGACGAACTCGAACCGGTGGTCGCCGATCGGGTTGGCGTCCGGCGGGTATGGCGGGTCGAGCGGGAACGGCATCTGCACGTTCGAGTAGGCCGGTGAGCCGTACCCCTGCAGGTTCCAGTGGCCGGGCACCTCGACCGTGCCCCAGCCGGCGGCGTCTTCGGTGCGCCAGTCCTCCGGCGCGGTGCGCAGCGACGGCGAGACGCGGAACCTCCAGCGCCCGTCGAGGGACTGCTGCGGGGCGTCCGAGCGCAACCGGGCGCGAGGTGCGATGGCGCCCGAACCGGGCGCGGGGGTGGCGATGTCCAAAGGGCATTCCTCGTCGATGAGCGGACAGCGGGTGAGCGCCGACCCCGGCGCCGGGTTAACGTCCTACCGCAGTGTGTCGCGGAATGCTCCATGTGCGTCGGCTCGGCGGGGAGATGATCGTTTTCGATCGTGGGACGGAGAATGGATGCCGCGGCTCGGGGCCGCGGCATCCACTTCTCCGTTGATCCGAGGATCAGGTTTCGACAGGCTCAGCCGAGGACCGTGTCGGCCTCGGAGAAGAACTGCGACACCGCGTCGTCGACGGAGATCGAGCCCAGGCCAAGCTCCTTGCCGAGGTCCCAGAACTTCTGCTCGAGCGAGCCGTAGCCGGCGACCGGCACGGGCGGGGCGTCGCCGATGCGATCCGCCTGCGAGTCGATGTAGTCGGCGACCTGCTTGTCGACGCCTTCGAGCGTGGTGCCCGCGAGCTTCGACGACGAGGCCGGGTAGCCGAGCGTGGTGCCGAAGATCTCGCCCGCGTCGGCGCTGTTGACGACGAAGTCGAGGAACAGCGCGGCGGCCTCGGGGTGCTCGGTGTTGGCCGAGATCGCGACCTGCAGGCCGGCCTGGCGGTAGAGGTCCTTCGCGCCCTTCTTGGCGATCGGCGGCGCGATCATCGAGATCGACGAGGCGCCCGAGTCGGCGAGGTACCCGCCGAGGAAGTTGCTCCAGCTCATCTCGCTCGCCGTCGCGCTCGCACCGAAGCCGGACTTTGGCGAGAGCTCCTCGAGCGTCTGCTGCGGGATCGTGACACCGTCACGGATGCTGTCGCCCGAGGTCCAGAAGTCGCTCAGCTCGTCCTTCGTGAAGCCGAGCTCGCCGTCGTCGGTGTACAGGTTCTCGCCGTTGGCACGCAGGACGAGCTCGAAGTTCTGGATGCGCTGCGTGTAGTCGGTGCCGCCGTAGGGGTTGCCGCCGGTCGCGTCGGTGACCGAGGCCATCCAGTCGTCGAAGTCGGCGGCGCTCGTGCCGCCCTCCGGCGCATCGATGCCGGCAGCGGAGAGGAGGTCGTCGTTCACGAAGTTCGCCCACAGGCTGTAGCCGGTGGGGAGCGAGTACTGCACGCCGTCCAGCGCACCGGTGCCCAGCAGCGAGTCCTCGAAGGTCGTGGTGTCGATGTAGTCCGACACCGTCGCGAGGTCGAGCAGGTTGTTCGACTGGGCGTACTGGCGCAGGTAGCTGTCGGAGAACTGGAACACGTCGGGCAGGTTGCCGCCGGCGGCCTCGGTCTGACGCTTCTCCCAGAAGCTCGGATAGTCGCTGAACGACGGGTTGACCGTGATGTTCGGGTACTTCTCGTTGAACGCGGCGATGAGGTCGTTGTAGCGCGACGCACGGTCGTCGTTGCCCCAGAACGCGAAATCGAGCGTGACCTTCTCGTCGGGGTCGAAGGACTTTCCGGGGTCTGGCGTGTCGCCCGAGCCGGAGCATCCGGCAAGGACGAGGGCGGCGCTCGCGGTCAGGGCGCTGACGGCGAGCAAGGTGCGGCGTGAGGGCATCGGTGGGCTCCGTTTTCGTGGGGGTGGTGGGGGATCAGTGCTGTGCGACCGCGACGCGCGGTTCCGGCTGAGGCTCGGCGGCGACTTCGGGCGCGAGGACGAACGCGACGCCCTGCGGCTCGAGCACGACGAGCCCGACGGTGACGCCCGTCTCGGGTACCACTCCGTCGATCGGCACCTCGACACGCGTGTCGCCGTGGTTGATGAGCGTCACGAGGTCGCCGCGGCGGGCGGCCTCGACGTCGGCGGGCAGTCCTTCGACGACGGGACGGACACCGGATGCCGCCACCACCGCGTCCACGACGGCGCCGAGCCCGGCGCCTACCGGCTGCGTCGCGACGTACCAGGCCTCTCCGGCGCCGAAGGCATGCCGCGTCAGGGCGGGGCAACCGGCCTGCAGGCCGGACTCGAAGGCCGCGACGACCGTCGCGGTCGTCGCGTGGATCGACTCGGCCACGAGCCGGCCGTGATGGACGGACCCGTCGAGCGTGAACGGCACGGTGCCCGACGCGGCTGCGGCCCGGGCGGCCCGCACGGCGTCGTCGGTCAGTGCGCCGACGCCGCTGCCGCCGGCCGACATGCCCGCGAGCGCGCCGAAGTCCTCGAACCGCAGACCCAGCACCGGGGCGAGCTGCGTGAGGAAGCCGCCGTCGCGGAACTGGTCGTGGCCGTCCACGATGTCGGTGAAGGGGCCGGTGAGCAGCGTGCCGCCGTCGTGCACGAATCGCGTGAGCGCCGCGGCGCCCTCGTCGCGCAGCAGGTACAGCGCGGGCGCCACGACGAGCTCGTAGCCGAGCGCCGCCTCTTCGGGGGCGATGACGTCGACCTGGATGCCGCGCTCGTGGAACGCGCCGTACCACTCCAGCACGAGCGCGAGGTAGTCGATCTCGGTGGGGTGGTCGCGCTCTTCGACGGCCCACCAGTTCTCCCAGTCGAACACCAGGGCGACGTGCGCGTCGCGGCCCGGGGCGGGCAGCTCCGGGAGCGCGGCCAAGCGGGCGCCGAGCTCGGTGACCGCATCCCACGTACGGGTGCGGGTGCCGGCGTGGGGAAGCATCGCGGAGTGGAACTTCTCGCTGCCGGCCCGTGACTGGCGCCACTGGAAGAACATGATGCCGTCGGCGCCGCGCGCGACCGACTGCGCGGTCTCTGCCATGAGGGCGCCCGGGCGCTTGCCCGGGTTCGCGGGCCGCCAGTTGACGGCGTCGGTCGCCTGCTCCCACAGCAGCCACGGCACGCCGGGCTTGAGCGAGCGGATGAGGTCGCGCTGGAAGGCGGCGTCGCGCACGCGGTGCGGGTTCGCCGGGTCGGGGTAGCAGTCGTCGGCGATGACGTCCATGAACGGCGCCCACCGGCGGTAGTCGGCCGGCTTGAACGGGCCCATGAAGTTCGTGGTGATCGGCTGCGTGGCGCCGGCCTCGAGGAGGATCGACCGCTCCATGAGGTAGCACTCCAGGAGCATGTCGCTCGTGAAGCGGCGCCAGTCGAGCATCGACGACGGGTTGTGGCTGTACGGTGCCAGTCGCGGCGGGAAGATCTCGTCGAACGCGCCATAGCGCTGCGACCAGAAGCTCGTGCCCCACGCGTCGTTGAGCGCCTCGATGGTCGTGTACCGGCTCTGTAGCCAGAGGCGATACGCGTCGCGTGCGGCATCCGAGAAGTCCATCCACAGGTGGCACCCGAACTCGTTCCCGACGTGCCACATGACCACGGCGGGGTGGTGCGCGTAGCGCTCGGCGAGGCGGCGCACCAGCTCGCCGGCGAGGCGGCGGTAGGTCGGCGACGACGGCGCGAAGTGCTGGCGGCTGCCCGGCCAGTACGAGGCGCCCGACTCGTCGGCCGGCAGCGTCTCGGGGTAGGTCGCGCTGACCCAGGGCGGGGGAGAGGCGGTCGCTGTCGCGAGGTTCACCGCGATGCCGCCCTCGTGCAGCGTGTCGATCACGGTGTCGAGCCACGCGAAGTCCCACACGTCCTCGGAGGGCTGGATGCGAGACCACGCGAAGATGCCGAGGCTCACGATGTTGACGCCGGCCTCCTGCATGAGACGGACGTCCTCGTCCCACACCTCCTGCGGCCACTGGTCGGGGTTGTAGTCGGCGCCGTACAGCACGTCGAGCAGCTCCTGTTCTGGCTTGGATCTTGCCGGTTCGCGTAAGTTTTCTGTGCTCCCCTGTCACGAAGTGCCGGCGGCGCAGGCACTTCGCGACAGGGGAACGTGGGGGAAGTCGATTCAGCGGCGGGTGCGGCGCGCCGGGATGGCGACGACCGCGAAGGCCGAGCAGCCGAGACCGGCGATGATGAGGGGTGCCAGCATCCACGTCACGACGCCGGTGAGAACGGCGGCCACGGCGAAGTAGACCGCGCCGACCGGGTCGGTCGCGAGGGCCGAGGGGATGCCGCGGACCGCGGTGCGCCAGCCCGACTCGGGGGTCCACGCGCCGGCCGCGACCAGCAGCGCCACGGCCAGGACGGCAAGGCCCGCCCAGCCGACGACGCCGATGATCGGCCCGCCCGGCAGGGCGCCGGTGTTCGCGAGCACGATGTCGAGCGCCAGCACGACGGCGATGACGGTCGCGGCGAGGCCGACGACGAGGCCGCCGGGGAGCGCCGTGCGCCAGTCCGTCCAGAACGTGCGCGTGTGGGACTGCTCGGCGTTCACATACCGGCGGAGGTGACGGATGCCGGCGGCCAGCGCCGCCGGCAGGGTCACGACGAGCAGTCCCGCGACGGCGATGAGCAGACCGGTCAGCAGCACCTCGCCGAACAGCGCGAAGGCACCCTTGGCTCCCGGGTAGCGGGCAGGCTCCCGCTCGCCGAGCGTGGGCCCGCTGCCGGACGCGTCGGCCCGGCGTGCGGCGCGCAGTTCGCGACGGTCCATGGCGTGTCAGCCCTTCAAGCCCTGAGTGGCGACGCCGTCGACGAGGAACCGCTGGAACACGATGAAGAACAGCAGGATCGGGACGAGGGCGATGAAGGATGCCGTCACGGTGGCGCCGTAGTCGGCTCCGCCGGAGGAGGCGTCGTTGTAGAGGCGCAGCGCGATGGGGAGCGGGTAGTTCTCGGGGCTGGTGAGGTAGAGCAGGGGGCCGAGGAAGTCGTTCCATTCCCAGATGAATGCGAAGATCGCGCACGTGATGAGCGCCGGCTTGATGAGCGGCAGGATGATCGACCAGAAGATCCGGAAGTGGCCGGCGCCGTCGATGCGGGCGGCCTCGTCCATGTCGCGGGGCATCTGCCGCATGAACTGCACCATCAGGAACACGAAGAACGCGCCGGTGGCGAGGAACTTCGGCAGGATCAGCGGGATGTAGGTGTCGACCCAGCCGAGCTGGTTGAAGATGATGTACTGCGGGATGATCACGACGTGGAACGGCAGCAGCAGCGTGCCGATCATCGCGGCGAAGAAGATGCCCAGGCCCTTGAACTGCACGCGGGCGAACGCGTAGGCGGCGAGGGCCGACGAGAGCACGGTGCCGATGACGGCGGCGACGGACAGGATGAAGGAGTTCAGGAAGAAGCGCCACATCGGCACGCCGGCGATACCCTCCATGACCTTGGCGTAGTTGCCGAAGAACGGGTTCTCGGGAAGCAGCCCGGTGTTCTGGCCGAACTCGGAGTTCGGCTTGAACGTCGCGAAGAACAGCCAGATCAGGGGGTACAGCACGACCGCGGTGATGATCAGCAGCGCGACCAGCCAGATCACGGTCTGCCAGGTCTTGCGCTTCACGCGGCGCCTGGGCGTGGCGGGCACGGCAGGCATCATCTCCTGCTCGATGGTCTCCATCGTGCCGTCGGTGAAGGATGCGGAGGTCATCGGTCGTCTCCTGCGTAGTGGACCCACGAGCGCTGGGTGCGGAAAAGGATGAAGGCGATGATGGCGACCACCACGAGCAGCACCCACGCGATCGCGGACGCGTAGCCCATCTGGCCGTCGCTGAAGCCGCGCTTGTAGAGGTAGACGGTGATGAAGTTCGTCATGCCGGCGGGGCCGCCGGTGCCGTTGGAGATGATGTACGCCGACGTGAACACCTGGAAGGCGCCGATGAGGCCCAGCAGCAGGTTGAAGAAGATCACGGGGGAGAGCATCGGGATGGTCACGGCGGTGAATCGTCGCCACGCGCCGGCGCCGTCCATCTCGGCGGCCTCGTACAGCTCCTTGGGGATCTGCTTGAGTCCTGCCAGGAAGATGACCATGGTCGAGCCGAACTGCCACACGTGCAGCAGGATCATCATCGGCAGGATCATGGCCGGGTTGCCGATCCACCCGCCGATGTCGATCCCGAAGAAACTCAGACCGTTGTCGACGGGACCGTCGGTGGAGAACATGGCCCGCCACACGATCGCGACCGAGACGGAGCCGCCGATGAGTGAGGGTGCGTAGAACGCGGAGCGGAAGAACCCTGCACCGCTGTCGCGGAAGTTCAGCAGCATCGCCACGGCGAGGGCGGCTGCCATCGTGATCGGCGTGCCGATGAACACGTAGATGAGCGTGATCTCGGCGGACTGGACGAACACCGGGTCGTTCGTGAACAGTCGGATGTAGTTGTCCAGGCCGGTCCACTTGGGCGGCTGGAAGATGTTGTACTTCGTGAACGACAGGTACAGCGAGTACACCATCGGGATGGCGGTCAGCCCGAAGAAGCCGATCAGCCATGGGCTGAGGAACGCGTAGCCGGCGGCCGTCTCGCGACGTGAACGGGCACGCTGACCGGGACGCTGGAAGGTGTTCTCGGGTCGGCCGCTGCGCAGCAGGCGGCGCTTGGCCGGACGATCGGTGACGATCACTCTCGTCGCTGTCGTGCTCACCACGGCTCCTTTCGGGTGGATCGGGTTCATGGGTGCCGCCGGGCCGGAGAGCCCGGCCCGGCGGCGGGGTGTCACTGGTTGAGGACGGTGTCCATCTCGGAGAAGAACTGCGACACGGCGTCATCGACCGAGATCGTGCCGTAGCCGAGCTCCTGGCCGATCTCGAGGAACTTCTGCTCGAGCGTGCCGTAGCCGTTGATCGGAACCGGCGGGGCGTCGCCGAGACGGTCGGCGATCGACGCCTCGTAGTCCTTGATCTGCTGGGCGATCGGGTCGAGCGTGGCCGCTGCGAGCGCGGTCTCCGAGGCCGGCAGGCCACGGTTGGTGCCGAAGATCTCACCCGACTCGGGCGAGTTGATGAGGAAGTTCACCAGCGTCGCCGCAGCCTCGGGGTGCTTGGTCTTGGCCGACACGGCCTCGAGCATCGAGGGCTTCAGGTACAGGTCCTTCGCGCCGTCCTTGGTGACCGGCGGGGCGATGAGGTTCAGCTCGGTGTAGTCCTCACCCAGGTTCGCCAGGTAGCCGGCGCCGAAGTTGTCCCACGTGAGCTCGCTCGCGGCGTTGGCGCTGTCGAAGGCGCCGAGGGGCTTGAGCTCTTCGAGCTTCTGCTGCGGCACCGTGACGCCGTCGCGGATCGCGTCGCCCTGCTCCCAGAACGCCTTGAGGTCCTTCTCGGTGAAGTTCGCCTTGCCGTCGTCGGTGAACAGGTCCTCGCCCTTCGCGCGCTGCTGCACCTCGAAGTTCTGGATGCGGCCCGTGAAGTCGCTGCCGCCCCAGACGGTTCCACCGCCGGCGTCGGTGACCTCGCCCATCCAGTCGGAGTAGTCCTCCCAGCTGCCGCCCTCGAAGTCGTCGACGCCGAGGGTGTCGAGGAGCTTGGGGTTGGTGAACAGGCCCCACGCGTTGGTGGAGGTCGGGATGGCGGTGGTCTCGTCGTTCACGACGCCGATGCTCAGGATGTTGTCGGGCAGCGGGTCGGTCTCGATGATGTTGCCGAGGAAGTCGTCCAGCGGCAGCAGCAGACCGTTCTCGGAGTACTGGCGCAGGTACGAGTAGTCGAACTGCATGACGTCGGGCAGGCCGCCGCCGGCCGCCTCGGTCTGGCGCTTCTCCCAGTACGAGGGGAAGTCCAGGAACGAGGTGTTGACCGTGATGTTGGGGTACTGCTTCTCGAACTCGGCGATGACCTGGTCGTACAGCCCGGCACGGACGTCATTGCCCCAGAACGACATGTTCAGGGTGACCTTCTCGTCCGGGTTGAGGGTGGGGGTCGAGTCGGGGCTGTCGCCCCCGCTGCTGCCGCCGGCACAGCCGGCGAGCACCAGTGCTGCGCCTGCCGCGACCGCGGCGGCGGTGAATGCACGCTTCTTGCTGAACATCCTTGTCCTCTCTTGAACGTCTGTGTTCTGTCTTTCCGCGCAGACGTTCCGTTGTCTGTGTGTGCGGGGTGGGCGCGTCCCTGGTGCGGGTCAGCGATGCTGGAAAGCGCTTGCCCGCAACCGTACCCCGTCTAAAAACGTTTCGCAAGACTTCCGGTGGAGAAATTAGAACGATTCAGTAACGGGATGCGGCGACGACTGTGCCCGGTCCCAGTCTGCCTCATCGCGAGATCTCGCGAAAACGTTTCGACTCCCGCCATGAGATCTCGATGAGAACGTTTCAACTCCCTCGCCACGGCGGGTTGACTCCTGCCGCGGTCGGGGGTTACGGTACTGGGGTCCTCCACTCGGAAAACGTATTCCCGCATCCGGGATCCCCGAGTACAACGATGGAGATGTCATGACGGACTCAACGGCGAACGCGCCCACCTGGGCGCTGCGCGCCCACGCCGCGTTCGAGTGGGTGTGGTGGATCGCCTATCTCAACCTGTTGTGGTGGGCCTTCACGCTTCTCGGCGTCATCGTCCTGGGCGTCGTGCCGGCCAGCGTCGCAGGCGCCGAGCTCACGCGCCGTCGGCTGCGCGGCGAGGTGTTCCCGGTCGGCCGTGAGTTCGCCGCTGCCTGGCGTCGTGAGCTGTGGCGGTCGAACGTCGCCCTGGGCGCGGGATTCGTCGTCACGGCGATGCTCGCGGTGGCGGTCGTCGGGCGGATCGGGGCCGGCGCGATCGGCGATCCGGTCGGCATCCTCAGCGTGGTCGCGCTGTTCGCCGCGTTCGCGATCACCGCCGTCGCCGTGCCGCTGTACGCCCACTACGACCTGCCGCTGCGCGCCTACCTCCTCACCGCGGGACGCTGGGCGACGCGGAACATCCTGCACGTCGTGCTGCTGCTGCTCGGCGCCGTCGCGGTCGCCGGGATCGGCAGCATCCTTCCCGGCGTCATCCCGTTCTTCTCGGCCGGCGCGTGGCTCACCCTCAGCACCGTCCTGTGCGTGGCCTTCTTCACCGCCAACGACCGCGCGCTCGCTGAGCGCGAGGCGACGGCATCCACCTCTTCCTGACTTCCTCCCTCCCCTCCCAGAACGAAGGAGTTCCCCCGATGAAACACAGCAAGCCCCTCGCCGGCATCGGCCTCGCGGTCGTGGCCGCGCTCGCCCTGACCAGCTGCTCGGGCAGCGGCGGTGACAGCGGCGACGATGCGAGTTCCGCCGACGCGACCACGCTCAAGAGCCTCTCGATCATGGCCCCGTTCCTCTCGACGAACGCGCCCGAGGCAGACAACGAGATCGAGAAGGCCGTCGAAGACGTCGTCGGCGTCGACCTCGACATGACGTGGGTACCCAACTCGTCGTACGGCGACAAGGTCAACATCACGTTGGCGGGCGGCGACCTGCCGCAGGTCATGGTGATCCAGGGCAAGGACCCCGGCTTCGTGCGCAACGCCGAAGCGGGCGCCTTCTGGGACCTCACCGACTACCTCGCCGACTACCCCAACCTCAAGACGACGTTCCCCGAGGTGCAGAAGGCGTCCAGCGTCAACGGCAAGGTCTACGGGGTGTTCCGCGCGCGTGACGTGATCCGCGAGGCCGTCATCATCCGCAAGGACTGGCTCGAGAACCTGGGGCTTGACATGCCCACGACCACGGCCGACCTCGAGAAGGTCGCGAAGGCCTTCACCGAGGACGACCCCGACGGCAACGGCGTCGACGACACCTACGGTCTCATCATCCCGAAGTGGCCCGGCACCATCGGCACGAACAGCCCGTGGGATGCGATCGAGACCTGGTACGGTGCCGGCAACCGCTGGACCGAGCGCGACGGCGAACTGGTGCCGAACTTCACGACCGACGAGTGGCTCGACGCGGTGAAGTTCGAGCACAAGCTCGTCGAGGAGGGCGTGGTGAACCCCGACTATGCGACCTTCGACTCGGCGAAGTGGAACGAGCCGTTCCTCAACGGCCAGGGCGGCATCATCCTCGACGTGCACTCGCGCGCCGGCTCACTGATGAGCCTGTTCAAGCAGTCCGACCCCGACAACTTCGACACCTACGTCGACATCACCGGCAACCTCGAGGGCCCCGACGGCGACGTGCACGCGCTGCCGACCACCGGCTACAGCGGCTTCCTCGCGATCCCGAAGTCCAGCGTCAAGACCGAGGCCGACCTGCGGGGCGTGCTGGAGGTGCTGAACAAGCTGAACTCGAAGGAGGCCGGGCCCATCCTCAACAACGGCATCGAGGGCGAGACCTACACGCTCGACGGCGACCTGGCGGTCGGCGTCGACGACGCTCCGCAGGCGCTCAAGGACACGTCGGCGAGCTACGCCCAGCTCGGCACCAACGTCACCGGCTTCCAGGGCTACCTGCCCAAGCAGGCGTCCGACTACGAGCAGGAGATGTACGACAAGCGCAAGCAGATCGAGGCCGACGACCTGAAGGTCGCCGAATTCGACCCGTCGGCGCCGTACGTGTCGAACACGTACGTCTCCAAGGGCGCGCAGCTCGACACGATCGTGGCCGACGCGCGCATCCAGTACATCGCCGGCCAGATCGACCTCGACGGACTGAAGGACGCGATCAAGCTGTGGCGTTCCAGCGGTGGCGACGACGTCATCGACGAGATCAACGAGCTGGCTGACGCCGACAAGTGATCGATGGATGCCGGGGCGACGGGTTCTCCGTCGCCCCGGCACCCTGAGAGGTTCCTGCCATGGTCATGCTCGACACCGCCATCACCGAGACCGAGACGCTGACGGTCGCCAAGCAGTCACGTCGCCGGCGCGGGGTGCGCGTGCACTTCACGCAGTTCAAGTGGCTGTACCTGCTGCTGCTGCCCGGGATCGTCTACTTCCTGCTGTTCCGGTACTGGCCGATGTACGGCGCGATCATCGCGTTCAAGGAGTACATCCCGTTCCTCGGCATCGCCGACAGCCCCTGGGTGGGCTTCGAGCACTTCGAGGACTTCTTCACCAGCCCTGACTTCCCGCGGCTGCTCGCCAACACGCTGATCTTGGCGCTGCTGAGCCTGTTGATCGCGTTCCCGCTGACGATCGTCGTCGCGCTGCTGCTCAACGAGCTGCGGGTGACCGTTCTCAAGCGCACGACGCAGACGCTGCTGTACATCCCGCACTTCTTGTCGTGGACGGTGGTGGCGTCGCTGACCTACCTGCTGTTCGCGCTCGACATCGGTCCGCTGTTCCAGTTGATCAACGGCATCCTCGGCACCGACATCAACTTCCTCGCCGATCCGGCATGGTTCCGGCCGATCATCGTGCTGCAGGACATCTGGAAGAACACCGGCTGGGGCACGATCATCTTCCTCGCGGCGCTCGCCGGCGTCGACCAGGCGCAGTACGAGGCCGCGATCATCGACGGCGCGGGACGCTTCCAGCGGGTGTGGCACATCACACTGCCCTCGATCATGCCGACGGTCATCGTGATGCTCGTGCTGCAGATGGGGCAGATCCTCAACACCGGGTTCGAGCAGATATACCTCATGACGAACTCGCTCAACCGCTCGGTGGCCGACGTGTTCGACACCTACGTCTACTTCATGGGCATCACGCAGGGCTCCTACAGCTACAGCACCGCGGTGGGCCTGTTCAAGGCGGTCGTCGGCGTCGTGCTGATCTTCGGCGCGAACTGGATCGCCAAGCGCTTCAACCAGGCAGGGATCTTCTGATGGCTCGCGAGAAGTATCGCTTCAACACCCCCGCAGGCCGGGTGTTCGACGTGTTCAACGTCGTGCTCATGGTGGCGATCGCCGTCGTCGCGCTCATCCCCTTCGTCTTCGTGCTGGCGGGGTCGTTCGCGACCGAGGCGGAGTTGGCGACCCGGTCGTTCTTCCTGTGGCCCGAGACGTTCTCGCTCGACGCGTACGAGGCGATCTTCACGAGCTCC